>ERZ780166.638-NODE-638-length-25289-cov-5.403345_pt1 | contig 25289 bp, 19 predicted proteins | sample MGYA00511366_ERZ780166 | MGnify/ENA primary metagenome ERZ780166 (study PRJEB29588, sample SAMEA2162231) | human gut metagenome | biome: human gut; feature: human-associated habitat; material: faeces | place: Denmark | collected 2008/2010 ...
GATAATAAACTCTTTATTGCAAAGCCTGACGGTTCGCCGCAGCGCAGAGATAGAATGTCGGCAAACTTCGGACAGCTTATCCGACACCTTGAAATGCCGCATATCCGCTTTCACGATTTACGCCATACGGCAGCTACCAATATGCACCAACTGACAGGCGACTTCTACACAGTTGGCGAGATTTTGGGGCATACATTAAAGGGCATTGGTATATCCCTTGGTATTTCCACAAACCTTGAAGCGGTAACGGCACAGTATGTTGATGTGCGGCTTGAAAGAAAACAAAGCGTACTGCAAACCTATCATAAAGCACTGCAACCGAAAACAACCGTTACAGGAAAAGAAGCAGGGCAAGAAACATCGAAGAAAGCGAAAAAGAAAAGCAGCGAAATGGAGCTATAACGGCAATATCTTTTTATAGCTCCGCGCTGCTTTTCATAGCTTTTTAGCAGTTCCGGGCACCATTGGGGCACCACAGTATACATCTTTCTTGTATAGTGTGTATGATATGGAATGAGCCGGGCACCACAAAGCGGGGCACCAAGGGCACCATTTGAATTGTTTTCCCAAAAATAGATGCTGCCCGAACAAAAGAAAAAGCCTTGAAAACATAGAGTTTTCAAGGCTTTGATGGCGGAAGCGGTGGGATTCGAACCCACGTGCCCTTGCGGACAACTTGATTTCGAGTCAAGCTCGTTATGGCCACTTCGATACGTTTCCATACTATTACAATAACCTGCCATGCGTATTAGAACGCGTTATAGCAACAAAGGCACCACGCTGACGTGATGCCTTTAGCTGGGCTACCAGGGCTCGAACCTGGAAATGCTGGAGTCAGAGTCCAGTGCCTTACCATTTGGCTATAGCCCAATGTGTACTGCGCTCTTGCGCTACAACGATATTGATTATATATCAGGTTTTCAAAAAATGCAAGTACTTTTTTGAAATTTTTTTAATTTTTTTTAAAAAATATTTTATTCATACTATTCTGCAAATTTTAAAGTGCCGGAACCCCCATAAAATGGGACATTATGCCTCTATAAGCTGCCTTGTGTATGCTTCCCTAGGGTTATCAAATATCTCCCGTGTGTCCCCGATTTCCACAACACGACCATCTTTCATGACCATTATTCTGTCACACAACTGGTATACCACATCAATATCATGTGATATAAAAATATAGGTAAGTCCCATTTCCCTCTTAAGTTCAATAAGAAGCTGCATAATCTGGGATTGAATCGTGACATCAAGCGCAGACAATGGCTCATCTGCTATGACCAGCTTAGGACATGCTATAAGCGCAGCCGCGATGCTTATTCTCTGACGCTGTCCTCCGCTGAGCTGGGATGGATGTCTGTACGCATAGCTTTCGTCAAGCCCAACCTTGCACAGCATATCCGATACCATTTTATCAAGCTTTTTTCTTTCCCTGATACCGGACAGCAAAAGAGGCTCCCTTAAAATTCTGCCGATAGTCCACGCCGGATTGAGTGAAGAATATGGATCCTGAAAAATCATCTGGGGCTTCTTATTGTTGTGCACAATACTTCCGTCATAGAGCGGATTCATCCCCAGAATAGTCTTGGACAATGTGGATTTCCCACAGCCGGACTCCCCCACTATTCCGAATATCTCGCCATCACGAACATCAAAGCTTATATCAAAGAGCACCTGTTTTTTCTCGGAACGTGCAAATACCGACTTTGATTTTGTCTTATAATATGCATTAAGATTTTTAACCTCTAATATATTAGCCATATCGTCTCCGTTATCATATTGTGTCCATACGCACATCCTGTGCTCCGGCAATTCTCCTGCTCCTGTCCGGAATCGCAGCAATAAGCCCTCTGGTATACTCATCTCTGGGCGAAGTGAAAATCTCCTCAACAGTTCCGCTCTCGACCACCCTGCCGCGGCACATAACAATAACCTTGTCGGCAAAATTCTTAAGCAGCTTAAGGTCATGCGTTATAAACACGATTCCCATATCATGCTCATCCTTCATACACCGGATGAGTTCAATAATACCCTTCTGTGTTGTGACATCAAGTGCCGTTGTCGGCTCATCGCAGAGAAGATACCCCGGTCTGCATATAGTTCCCATGGCAATCATCACTCTCTGGCGCATACCGCCGGACAGCTCATGCGGATAGCTTTCGTATATGCGCTCCGGTTCCGGCAGCTTTACATCAACGAGAGCTTCCAGAACCCTGCTCTTAATCTCCTTCGCAGAGCTCCTGCTGTCCGGTATTTTGTGGAGTCTCACTGCCTCGCCAAGCTGTCTGCCAATACGCATTGATGGGTTGAGGCTTGTCATTGGCTCCTGAAATATCATCGCAATATCCTTTCCCCTTATGTCCGACATTGAATGTTCATCAAGACCTGTTAATTCCCTGCCATCAAGCCTTATACTGCCCCCTTTTATCTGCGCCTGCGGGTCCAGAAGTCCCATAACCGACAGTGCAGTCATAGTCTTTCCCGAGCCTGACTCACCCACGATTCCAAGGACTTCTCCACGCTTTACCGACATTGAGACATCGTCAAGCACACATCTGTCACCGAAGCATACTGTAAGTTTTTCTATTTCAAGCATACATACTCTCCTTCCGGCTCAGTTTTGTTCCCTCTCAGCCTCTATACGTATCCCCTCCGCAAGCAGCGAAAATCCCAGTACAAAGAAAACTATGGTCATTCCCGGCATAACAGCATACCACGGAGCCGTGAACAGATAGCTCTGCGCATCCGACAGCATGCTTCCAAGGCTCGCATCCGGCGGCTGTATTCCAATACCAAGATAGCTTAAGCCGGCCTCAGCAAGCACGGCATTATTAAAGCCTATAGTTGCCGTGACAAACAGCGTGGAGCGTATGTTAGGGAATATATGTCTGAATATTATCCTCATATTTCCCGCACCCATAAGCCTTGCACTCTTCACAAAGTCCCGCTCTTTAAGGCTTATATATTCACTTCTGACAATACGCGCAAAACTCGGTATGAACAAAATACCAAGAGCAAGTATCACATTATACTTTCCCGGACCTATTATGCTCACGATTATGAGTGCGATGAGAATGCTCGGAAAACCGTTAAGTGCGTCATTTATCCTCATCACAATCTCATCCACCAGCCCGCCATAATACCCTGTCACGGCACCGGTTATCGTTCCTATGCTTCCTCCGATTGCTACAGTCGATACAGCAACCAGCCCTGTCATGCTTATGCCCTTAAGAACGCGGCTGAAAATATCCCTTCCGAAATTATCCGTTCCCATGATATGAGAAAAGGACGGAGAAGAAAACTTCTCTGCCCCATTCATGGCATTGGGATCATAGGGCGTATGTATGAGTCCTATGAGCATCAAAATAATAAACAGCACAGTGATAGCCGCACCTGATATAAAATATGCATTTGTATGTTTGTTTTTCTTCATAAACCTCACTGTTCTTCCACCCTCGGATCAATATACCGGTATAAAACATCAACGATGAAGTACACAATAACTACGGCAAAAACAATATACAGCATCAGCGCCTGCACAACAGGGTAATCCCTTGTAGATATGGACGAAACCAAAAGCCTTCCAATCCCCGGCAGACCGAAAACCTGCTCGACAACAATGCTTCCTGCAGCAATCTCTGCCGCTATGACACCTATAAAGGTCACCACCGGAATCATTGCATTTCTAAGCACATGCACGAAAAGCACCCTCATTCTGCGTGCACCCTTGCTGTATGCCGTTCTCACATAGTCAGACTTAAGCTGCGTTATGATTGAGTTGCGAAGAAACTTCGCCGTCATGGCAGCCTTCGGCAATGCAACCGTTATCGCCGGAAAAAGCATGTATCTTATGTAGCCCCGGAAATCCTCTTTATAGCTGATATATCCGCCCGGGGTGAACCATCTCATAATCAGTCCAAACAGATATATGATGATTATACCCAGAAAAAAAGACGGCACACTCATGGTAAACTGTGACAGCACGTTAAGTGCGCCGTCAATGAAGCGGCTTTTCGTACCGCCCCACAATATTCCTATAGGAATTGAAAATATGATAATGAGAAGCAATGACAAGCCCGCAAGTGTTAATGTTACCGGAAGCTTACCCGCAATGAGCCTGCTAACCTCCATCTGCTCATTGAGGCTTTCCTGATAGCGGTAGCTTCTTCCCAGATCGCCGGTAAGCACCCCTGTAAACCAGTTAAAATATCTCTCCGGCATTGAGTCATTAAGCCCTAATTGTTCTCTCAGAGCCTCCACCTGTTCTTCTGTAGCCTCTGTCCCCAGAATGGACAGCGCCGGATCACCCGGTATTACCTGAAAAATCAGGAATACCAGAACCGAGATAAAAAACAGGGTGAGTATTAAGGTTAAAAGCTTCTTGATTATATATTTCATGTTCTGTATTTACTCCGTCCAGTATACATACTTCATATCCTGCACATAGATAGGATAGAATCTGTAACCTGCAATTTTCTTGTTCATCGCAATAAGCACAGGAGGAACAACAGTGTAGACCGACGCCGCATCATCATGGAGCATTGTCTGTAACCGCCTGTAACCGTCTAATATCTCCGCGCTGTCAAGCGATGTGGATATCTTCTTATATAATATATCATAGTTTTCATTGCTGTATCCGACAAAGTTATTCTTGGCTGTAGACTGATACCTTACAAGAAGATAGCTAGGTGTCAGTGAGCCTGCAATTCCACAGACTGTGCTCTCAAAATTTCTTCCCTTATATACATCATCAAGCCATGTTGACCAGTCCACCTTCTTGATGGCAGCCGTAATTCCTGCTTCCTTCAACTGTTCAACTATAACCTGTGCCGTATCAACATGCATCTGATAGTTAGAAGGAACCGTTATCTCCATATCAAAGCCATCCGGGTAACCCGCATCGGCAAGAAGCTCCTTAGCCTTCGCCACATCATGCTCATAGCCTGTATCTACATAGCATTCATACCCCGGAACCATGCTTGTACCAATAACTGTACCGCGTCCTCCAAAAATAAAATCATTTATGGCGTCCCTGTCAACCGCATAGGAGACTGCCTGTCTTACCCGCACATCATCAAACGGTGCAACCGCATTGTTAAGATAGAGTCCCTGCACGACATTAGAGCCGTTGCTTCCTATATTAAAGCTGTTCTTAAGCTCATTTGCCTGATCATCCGTAAGATACGGATAAATGTCAATGCTTCCCGCCTGAAGCTCCATCATTGCAGACTCTGCACTTGCCACAATCTTAAATGTGACCTTGTCAAGATACGGAAGTCCTTCCTGCCAATAATACTCATTTCTTGTGAGTACAATGCCCTCCTGTGGGACATACGATTCTAACTTAAAAGGACCAGTACCTATAATCTCGCCTGTTTCGCTCGAGGATGCCGGAATAATGTCTGCCGTAAGGTAGTAAATAATCTCCGAATTCGCCTCCGAGAGTACGATATTGATAGTTGACTGGTCCACAATTTCAACGCCTGAAACAATAGAAAGTGCCTTAACAAGAGGAGTTCCGTCGAGAAGCCCCGCGCATCTTTCAATAGAATATTTTACGTCCTCGGCAGTCACCGGTGTACCATCAGAGAACTTAATTCCATCCCTCAGCTTGAAGGTATAGGTAAGTCCATCATCAGACATGGTATACTTTTCTGCTACCGCAGGTATAACATTTCCGTTCTCATCCGGAACCACAAGTCCCTCGAAAATGTTAAACAATATCTCTTCTGTTCCTGCCGCTACTGCTAAGTGTGGGTCAAGACTATCGATATCCTGCTGTATTCCTACAACAACTTCACCACCGGCCGCTGCTGTTCCGGTAGTCTCGGAAACACTATCCGAAGGCTTCTCTCCTCTCTTGCCGCCCGCACATCCTGTCAGTGCAGCAGAAAGTACCATTACTACCACACACCCGAGACTTAGTCTCTTAAAAAAATTCTTCTTCATGTGATATTCTCCTTCTGAATAATATTAGGTTTTCCGTTTTTTTATTGTATACAATATACCGGATTTATGCAATAGTTTTTAATGTTTTTTTAATTATACATTTTATGCATTATGTGTTATACTGCTAAAAGACTGTAAGAAAGAGAGGTTTCGTCAAATGACCGACAAATATCTGCACCCGGACAAAAATCTTGCGGTAAAATATGTTATCGCCGCGTTCCTTTTGTATATCCTTGATTATCTTATCCCCATGTTAGGACTTATATCCATAATACTTCTTTTTATCGGAATAAGAGCCTTCCAGAACGATGAGAATAATCACTTTAAGACCGCATACAAATCACTCAAAAAAATGACCATTGCATACGCCGTTTTAAGGCTCTCTGTTTTCGTTCCGGAGACAGGAATGTTTGCAATATCCACTTCAACCGTTGTTGGTCTTATTGCAATGGGTATCTCAACAATCTACTTTATATATATGACCCACTATTTTACCGAGGGTGTTCTTCTTGATGCCAAGAAGGCAAAGGTCAATTTTACAAAGCTCGGTCTTAACACACCTTGGATATTCCTCGGAGCCATGTCAATGATTCACTATATATGCGTTGTGACCTTCTCAAAGAAGCTGATTCCAAGCATTACCGTAATGGTAACCTTTATCTTCTGCTTATATTACAGCGTGAAGCTCTATCAGGCTATTACAAGGGTTTACAATAAATAGTGTTATAAAATCTGCCGGATATGCTTATAAAATAAAACAGACCATGACAGCAACTGCCGCATGGTCTGTTTTATTTTATCACTTATCTTTGAAGGAGATATAATATAGTCAAACCGTATAAATGGTTTATGAAGCTGTTTTATTCAACATCCTGAAGTGCTGCGAAGCCTTCCTCACCTGTACGAACCTTTACAACCTGATCGACATTGTATACGAAAATCTTACCATCACCGATATGACCTGTATAGAGTGCCTTCTTGGTTGTCTCAATAACAGATGCAACCGGAATCTTGCTTACAACAACCTCAATCTTAACCTTAGGAAGAAGTGTCGCATCAATCTCAGCTCCACGGTACATCTCACCTGCACCCTTCTGTATACCACAGCCCATAACCTGCGTCATGGTCATACCTGTAACACCGAGATCATTGAGCGCCTTCTTAAGCTTCTCGAAGCTTGCAAGCTTGGTGATAATAGATACCTTGTAAATACCCGTATCCGATGCCGGTACAGACGGAGCCACAACCTTGACTGCCGCTGCCTTCTGTGTATCGGAGGCTTTGTCATAATCGCTCACACCAAGGTCTGTATTCTCATTTGCCTCCATTGTCATTGTATTGGAGATATCCATAAGGCTGAAGCCGGCATAAGCTGATGGAAGTCCATGCTCTGTAGCGTCGAGTCCAAGAATTTCTTCCTCCTCAGAAACACGAAGTCCGATAGTCGCCTTTATAATAAGGAAGGTAATCGTAAGTGTAACTCCGGCAAATGCAATAATCGCAAGCATTCCAAGAAGCTGGAGTCCAAGCTGGCCAAAGCCGCCGCCGTAGAAAAGACCCTTTCCTGCAATCTGGTTAGTACCGAAGTTGACACCATCGCCGAAGCCTCTTGCGAAAGCCGGTGCTGTGTCTGTGGCAAAAAGACCTACTGCAATTGTACCCCAGATACCGTTTAAGAAATGAACTGCTACCGCACCAACCGGGTCATCAATATGTAACTTGTAATCAAGAAGCCATACACCGAATACCACGAGAACACCTGACACAGCTCCTATTATTATGGCACCTAAAGCGTCTGTCACATCACACCCCGCCGTGATTGCTACCAGACCTGCAAGTGAAGCATTAAGACACATTGAAACATCCGGCTTACCATATTTAACCCATGTAAATATCATACATACAACCGTTGCAATTGCAGGTGCAATTGTTGTTGTCACGAAGATTGAACCAAGCTCTGCAACCGATGTAGCTGCCGCACCGTTAAATCCGTACCAGCCAAGCCAGAGAATGAATACACCAAGTGCACCGATAGGAAGATTGTGGCCAGGGAAAGCATTTACCTTGACAACCTCACCCTTCTCATTTTTGGTGAACTTGCCAATACGCGGTCCAAGTATCTTGGCTCCGATTATAGCTGCTGTACCGCCTACCATGTGAATACAGGTTGAACCTGCAAAATCATGGAAGCCCATCTGTGAAAGCCAGCCTCCACCCCATACCCAATGCGCCTCTATCGGATAGATAAGCGCGGAAATAACTGCTGAATATACACAATATGAAAGGAACTTCGTTCTCTCTGCCATCGCTCCGGAAACAATTGTTGCCGTTGTGGCGCAGAATACAAGGTTGAATACGAAATTGGACCAGTCGAAGTTCTCATAGGATGTAAATATATCAAAACCCGGCTTGCCGATAAGTCCAGCCACATCCTCACCTAAGAGAAGACTGAAACCTATAATGATGAAAACAACTGTACCAATACAGAAATCCATCAGATTCTTCATAAGAATGTTACCTGCATTCTTGGCTCTGGTGAAACCGGTCTCAACCATTGCGAAACCTGCCTGCATCCAGAATACCAGTGCAGCGCCTATAAGGAACCACACTCCATACAATTCGCTTAATACTTCTTCCATAATAGCCTCCTTTTCTTTTTCCGCATGCAGTAACCGGTGTGAATCTGCAACGAAAAAAGGCGCCTCGGGTTCTACCCAAAGCGCCTTTGCTTGATGTGGTGAAGTATAGCACCTATACTTTTCATTGTCAACACCAAATTTTATTTTTTTAAGTTCAGAGGCTGTCATGCCTGCAATATCATATCTGCAAATTATTTTAATTCTGATTATCAATCATGCTGCCTGCGTTACCATCGGAGGCAGAGTCATTATTCTGTTCCGAACGTGTATCAGCCCCATGCTCATCCGAAGAGTTAACATCGGACGCATTTTCATTCTCTGTCTGTACTCCATCAGTGCCAAGGTAATAATCCTCGTCATAATGCTCGTCCTTAGGCATGTATCTGTCTAATACCTTATAGAAAAATATGGAGCTTATGTATACCCATGCTCCGAAGATGAAAAAGATAGATACCGGCATCAAAAACCACCCTATAAGTACCATGATTCCAAATATAAACAGGAGCGGAACCGTCTGTGGAAGATGGCGTATGGACATAAGCGCCGCATTCCTTATTATAATAAAGGTCTTGTTATCAAAACGTGATAGTATCGGGAATGCATACATGAATGTAATGAGTGCAAGCACCACCATACCTACCGCAATAAAGAAAAGAAGCTTCCAGCCAAACGCACCACCGGCAGCAAATGCCCTGACATACATATACTTGATGTCTATATACAATATAATTCCTATTATTGCAAAAATTACTTCAAAAAGAAATCCCTGTACAAAATTGGTCTTAAAGGACTTCCAATAGCTCTTCCAGATATATCCCTCCTCATTGTTGACAGCCTTGAGACAATAATAATACATCGCTGTATAGGAGGCACCTATCGTCACCACAGGAATACACGAAATGAGAAAAATCAGATTCAATATAAGGGCATCCGCAACCCTTGTCATAAAACGAAAAAAACCGTTATCAACGTCGAAAATACGGCTCATACTCTACCTCACTTTATATAAAAAATACGGCAAAAAGCCTAAAAAATATTATAATGTATGCCTATATAAAATGCAAATTAATCATTATTAAATTTTAATAAAAGCCCTTACAATAATGCTTTATTATGCTATAATAATACGAAATTAGTTTCTGTTTAAATCTCATTTCCAAACTCATTTTGAAACAGTTTCTAAAATAATATAAAACGGAGAATGACATGGCTTCAGGTTTTACAGATAAATTTTCTGTGCGCGTAAAAAAAGAAATAGAAAAAATTAAGAACCAGAAAGGACTAAAGGGAAAACTATCCTATATCTGGGATTACTATAAAGTTCCGATACTCGCCATAGTCATTGGAATAATCGCCATTGTATCAATCGTGAGGGCAATAATATCCAACAACTATAACACCAGCCTTTATGTATCATACGTCAACTGCATTTCCGTGGATTTAAGGGATGACACGAGGATACTCGACAATTCTCTGACAGAATGGCTTGGAATTGACGGCAAGAAAAACCGCGTAAGGGTTGATGGTTACTACACCATCAATCCTGACAGCTTCACCGAAGAAACCTATACATCTTCCGAGAAGCTCAATATAATGGTTGTCACACAGACAAGCGACTGCTATATCGGCGATGATGTGTTCACGAACCTGTGGGCTAAATCTGAATACTTAAGGGATTTGTCCGTATTTCTTCCGGCGGAGCTTCTTGATAAGGTCTCCGACAGGCTTGTGTACTATACCGATACTGAGAGCGGGTTCAAGCGTGTTGTGGGTATAGACCTTGCCGGGCTTCCGTTTATGACAGATGTGCTGGGAATAGGAATCGAACATCCTATATTCTCTGTTGTTGTAAACGCCCCTAACCCGGACAACTGTATAACCTTCCTCGAACATATTCTTGATTACAAATAAAATTGAGCTGCGTATTTTATGCACTTTGACATATATTACTGTGTATTTTTATGCACTTAGGTGTATATTACAGCTCTTTTTTGTACAGATAACACTGCTGTACTCCCTTGTTTCCGGAATCATACACACTGCTTCCATACAACGTAAAGCCAAGCTTACCTGCGAGCGCTATGGAGGCAGTGTTTTTTTCCTCTGTACACAGCCATAGCTCAGCTATTCCAAGCGTATCCCGCGCATATTTTACTATTTCGCTGCCCACCTCATACCCAAGCCCCTGTCTCTGGCGGCTTCCCTTTATGATATAGCCAAGCTCACAGCATTCATTGTCATCTATAACTCTCCGGCTTATTCCGGCACGCCCTATAAGCTCTCCCGAGGTTCTGTCAAATACAAGCCACAGACCATACCCGTAAAAGGTGTACATATTGTCGATATATGCCCTTGTAAATTCCAGCTCCTCCTCATAAGCATATAATGGCTCAGTCCACCTTGCCACAGCAGGGTCCGCATACAGCTCATACATATCCGGAAGGTCTTTTTCCGTCATCTCCCTGATTATGGTTCTTGATGTGCGGGCTATCTCCACCGGGATATGATGTGCCCTCATATAGACAAGATTAAAATAATCATCATCTACCATCGGAAGCTCCTCAACAACATATTTTGCCGAAAAGCTCTCGCATTCATGCCCCGGTGCCCTATAGCCTGCCACCGCCACCCCAAGCTTCTCTAAATATCCTGCTGCCTCATCATCATCCGTTATAACCAGAAGCCCCAGCGCTTCTTCTTTGCACTCCATAGGCTTTGCGGTATCCTCTGATGCTGTTTTAATGCCTTCAGCATCAAGCTTCTCATTATTTTCAATTGATTTATTTAGTATCTTCGATAAATTCTCTGATTCATGGAGACACTCCATTCCGGACCCGGATGTCTCTATGCACACCTCCACCCTAAGCCCCTCCGAAGCCGAAGCCTCAATATATTTTTCCACGTCCTCATTCATCTGCTTCAGCACAAGCACGACTGTGTGGAACACATGAATATTATTCATAGACTTGTCCATTGACTAAAACACTCCGATAAAGTTATAATCATATATATTAAATCATAGAAAGGAATTTTACAATGTCACAGAATCCAATAGTTACATTTACAGTCGCAGGACGCGGCACCATCAAGGCAGAGCTCTATCCGGAGGCTGCCCCTAATACAGTCAACAACTTTATCAGCCTTGTAAATAAAGGCTTCTACGATGGTCTTATCTTCCACCGTATCATAAGCGGATTCATGATTCAGGGAGGATGTCCTGAGGGTACAGGCATGGGTGGTCCTGGCTACTCAATCAAGGGTGAGTTTTCACAGAACGGCTTTGAGAACAACTTAAAGCACACACCGGGTGTTCTCTCGATGGCGCGCGCCATGAACCCTGACTCAGCAGGCTCACAGTTCTTCATCATGCATGCAGCGGCTCCTCATCTTGACGGCGCTTATGCGGCCTTCGGCAAGGTTATCGAGGGGCAGGAGGTTGTCAATGCAATTGCCGAGACACCTACCGACTGGAGCGACCGCCCTATGGAAGAGCAGCGCATTGAGTCCGTTACCGTTGACACCTTCGGGGTTGAATATCCTGAGCCTGAGACCGTGTAGTGTATAGATAATTGCACAACGCGGTTATTGTGTGTTGAAGTTGTGTAATTATCATGGAGGATGAAAAGTATCGTGTTCATAAATCGTTCATTTATATTTAAATAAACATTAACAGGATTATCACGTTTTCTTCACTTATCCACAATATAATAAGTGACATAAAGATAAATGATTAAGGAACACAAGTACTTAAGAATTTTTTTCATAATAAGCCCTGATATAATATATCAGGGCTCCTCCTTTTTTATGGTGTATTCGGTTTATTTTCTTTTTTCACTTATAAGTCTTATATAAAACATTCCCGCAAACAGCAGCGTAAGAAGCAGCATGACAATGAGATATGACCATCCTGCCCCCATAATTCCCATATTTTTCACCATTATGACAGGCAGCACTATGGACACGATGAAGTTGATGGTATAGCCTGCAAAAATCTCCTTCTGAAGCCTCATGACTGTGAGGGCATAGTAGAAAAGCATGCTCACCGCATTGAAGCCGCCTGCCGCTATAAGTACCAGCATGACCGCCCTGTAGGGTGCAAGGTCTATGTCATACAGCCACGAAAGCACAGGTATCCCAAGCCATGCCCCCGCCGCAAATGTCACTATCGTAAGCCCACAGGCAATCGCGACAAGTGTGCCCATAAGACCTGCGAATTTTTTCAGGTTCTTATCCTCGTAATGCCTTGCAAGCGTGGTTAGCATTGGCTTGAACACGAAGCTGCTTCCAAGATTAATCACCATCGTAGGCATGAACACTATGCCGTACACAAGCGTCTCCTTGTCCGTGAGCGTCCACTCTACCACATACTTAGTTCCGTTCCACAGCCACATGCACATTGCTGAGCCTATGAACAGAAGAACCGTGTTTTTAAAAAGCGACTTCATCTTGTCCGCCGCAAAAGATACGGACAGCTTAGAGAACCTTCTGCTCCATACCAGTGCCACACAGACAACCCCGATAAGACCTGCCACTGTTGCCGCTGCTGAGGCGATATATATATTCCTCGTCATCCATGCCGCTGCAGAGAACGCCGCCATTATCGCGATGGTTCGAAACGTCATGGACATACCGGATATATCTATCCTGTCATTGCGCTGAAATTCGCCCTCGAACACATCCGCAATACCATCGAACATCTTAAGCATACACATTGCCATGATAAGCCCGAAGCCTGACCCATCCGCTTTTCCATTTGCGACATACACCACGCCGACAATAAGACCACATATAAGCATTGCAAGACAGCTTAGACCTCTGAAGCCGAAATACACCTCCGCCCTGTACTGCCCCTTGACATCCGTCACCTGAAACGGACGTATCTCAAAGTATCCTATTGTCAAAAGCATCTGTCCGGTTGTGAATGCCATATAGAACTTCGCCCCGGCCTCCTCACCGACAATTCTCTTGGCAAGCATGACAAAAATAACGGTTGCCAGCGAGTATATTCCGCTTCCCAACATATTCCAAATAAATTTTTTCTTATTCATAATCAAATCCCATATATCTTTTTAATACTGTAATCCGGCTTTAAGTGTATACTGCGCCGCCATATCATAGTTGTGATGGTTCCGTTCGCATAGATTGACTTTCCATTTTCCTGTGCTATACTATATTATTATTATCTTTTTTAGAAAGGAATACCCATGAAAGACCTCGATACAAATACAAAAATTGCACTCATGAAAAGAATCGATGACTTCGTAGAGAGCGAACGCGCCAACCAGCCGGGTGTGCCTGATACTACCCTGATGATGCCTGAGCTCAACAGGATTGCTGAGGAATATGCTCTTGATGTATCCGACCTTTTCATAACATATCTCGACCATATAGCCATCACAAACAAGCGCGTTGCCCAGGAAGCTGAGGAAGAATTGGACTTTACCAAAATAACACGTTTTTACTAAAATCAGAATTTCGATAAAGTCCCCCTTACCGGCACCCTGAAGGCAAGCTCATTGCCTGACCGGAAAAATGCCTAAGGGGAACTTTTTTTCTGCACCTTCAAAGTATCCGTACATCAGAGTGCAAAGAATGCAACCGCAATGGCACCCGGACCCACATGTGTTCCGATGGCTCCTCCGACCGACATTATATCCAGACTGTCTGCATGCTCCTTCCACAGATGTGCGCTATCCGTGATATACTTTTGTAAAAGTGTATCATCAAGGCCTGCATATCCAAGATACAACGGCTTGGAGAAATCTATTCCCCCCGCCTTCTCAATCTGCTGTACAAGGAGATTATTCCCCTGCTTAGAGCCCCTTGCCTTTCCGAGCATGGCAACCTCACCGGCTTCTATGGAAATAACCGGCTTAATTGATAACATTCCACCCACAAATGCAACAGTCTTTGATATACGTCCGCCCCTTTTAAGGTACTCAAGGGTATCTAAAAGACCGACAACATGAATATTCTTCTTCTCCCTGTCAATCGTATTTACGATAGTATCTATGTCGTTGCCCGCATCCTTAAGTCTTATGGCATACTCGACAAGCGCCCTCTCACCTACCGTGACATTCTCACTGTCAATCACATGAACCATGTCCTCGTAATCAGAAGCGGCAATACACGCACTCTGGTATGTCCCTGAGAGCCTGCCTGAAATGGTTATCACTATGACCTGTTCCCCCGCCTGTCTGGCCTTTTCATATACATCCTCAAAAGCATATGGTGCCACCTGGCTCGTTGTAGGCAGCTCCTCATTCTCAATAAGCTTCTCGTAAAACTCCCTATGACTTAAATTCACACCATCAAGGTATTCCTCCGTACCAAATCTCACATGGAGCGGTACAACCGTCACATCCTCTCTATAGTCGACAGGCATATCTGAAGCGCTGTCCGTTATAATTCTTATATTTCCCATAAATATTCTCCATCAGTTTATGTTATCTTAAAGCATAACTAATTGACTTTGCAGACAATAGACTTTATAATTTCTACCATCTTATCCATCGACTGTATGCAGATATATTCATACTTTCCATGAAAGTTATGTCCCCCTGTGCTCAGATTCGGACACAGAAGCCCCATGAATGACAGACGTGCGCCATCGGTACCCCCGCGGATAGGCTGGATAATCGGCTCAACACCGTTTTCCTTCATCGCCTCAACTGCCCTGTCCACAATATACAAGTCAGCCTCAAGCTTTTCCCTCATATTATAGTAAGAATCCTTCATGTCAAGGTTAACCGTTCCGGCACCGTATTTTGTATTAAGATATGCTGTGATATGTTCAAGCATCGCCTTTCTTTCAAGGAACTTGTCCATATTATGATCACGCACGATATAATCAAGATACGCATTCTCCTCATCACCGCTCATGCCGCAGAGGTGGAAGAAGCCCTCATATCCTTCCGTATGCGCCGGAATCTCTGCCGGAGGCAGCATGGAGTTAAACTCCATTGCAAGTAAGGAAGCATTCTTCATCTTATTCTTAGCTTCACCCGGATGAATATTCTCGCCCTTGATATGAACCTTAGCAGATGCCGCATTGAAGTTCTCGAACTCTATCTCCCCCAGCATACCGCCATCAACCGTATACGCATAATCGGCACCAAAGCTCTCAACATTGAACCTGTCTGCTCCTCTTCCTATCTCCTCATCAGGTGTAAACGCTATGCATATTTTACCATGTGCAATATGCTCATCAGTATTGCCTTCACAGGCTTTATCATCTTCTATAATCTGAGCCGCCGCCGTCATAATCTCAGCGATACCCGCCTTATCGTCTGCCCCTAAGAGTGTGGTTCCGTCCGTCACTATAAGGTCCTGTCCGACATAATTTCTAAGCTGTGGAAATGTAACCGTATCCATAACCACCCCAAGCTTCTCATTGAGAACTATATCCGCTCCATCATAATCATTGATAATACGCGGCTTAATACCTGCTCCCGACATTGCCGGTGCTGTATCCATGTGTGCGATAAGACCTATCGTCTTCTCATTCTCTGCCCCTTTGGTTGCCGGAATGCTTCCGTACACATAACCATCCTTGTCAACATGAGCATCCGCAACACCTATTGCCTTAAGCTCCTCGACAAGCTCATCCGCAAGTACCAATTCCTTAGCCGAGCTGGGACATGTCTGACTGTTTTCATCAGATGTTGTTTCATAGCTAACATATTTAAGTAAACGTTCGTATGCTCTCACAATAAATTTCCTCTCATTCTGCCGTAACCGGCAATAATATTATCTAAAAAAATAAAACACAGGTAGTATATCACATTGAGGTACAAAAATCTACTCCGACCATGTAACACCGCTATATTAGCTAATATCTCTTTTCACGGTTCTTTGACAATTAAATAATAAGATGTCGGAGTCAAAACACACTCTATAAGCTTAGCGCGTATAACATATTATATTAAGCTGGTGTGTTTTAACCCACATCACAATAATACGTCAAGCTATTAAAATTATTTCATTTTATGCCGCATGCACAAATCCAAATTAGTAAAAAAATAAAATTCATACATCAATTCATATTGTTGTAAATGAGAATATCGGTTATAATATATCTATATAAAAAAACAAATGATGAGCTGTAAGTGCACTAATCAGGTCAACCGCCTGCATGTTCTGCACCGGACAGCCCGGAAACGGAGAAAAGATATATGAGAAAACATAAATTTAACAGCTTTATGACAGCTGCCGTGATAGCGTCCACACTGCTCACAGCCACTGCCTGCAGCAAAACATTCGCCCCTGTAGATACCCTTCCGGTGGGTACGGAGCTGCCAGCCGACACATCGACAAGCACTGAGGCGGCATCCACAAAGCAGGACAGCACCACAAATAAGGGCGGCAATACTAAGGAAACTGGGACTACAAAGGAAAGTGGCAATGCCTCAAAGGATACCGGTGCAGGCAAGGATACCGGCACAAAGGAATCTGATGCCACCGAAAAGTCCGGCGAAGGTGACGTATCAGGCGAAGCCTCTAAGGATAGCGAAAAGACCACAAAGGCGGGCAGCGACAGCTCAGTGACAACAGCCGCAACAACTAATGCCGAGACCACAAAGGCAGCTGCAACCGTAACCGAGACCACAACATCAAAGGTAACGGAGTCCACAACAGCCGCAACACAGGCACCAACTGAAAAACAGACAGAGAAAGCTACCGAGAAGGTAACGGAAAGCACCACTCAGGCACCAACTGAGAAGGTTACTGAGAAGCAGACCGAGAAGGCTACTGAAAAGGCTACAGAGAAGGCTACACAGCCTGTTCACACCCACAGCTATGCAGAGACCGTCACAAAGCAGCCAACCTGCACGGCAGAGGGAGTCAAGACCTTCAGGTGTTCCTGTGGTGATTCGTATACAGAAACAATTTCTGCAGCAGGACATATCTTCGGAGCATACGTTTATAACAACGATGCCACGGAAGCTGCGGACGGCACAGAGACAGCAGTCTGCGCTATATGCGGTGCAAAGGACACAAGGACAGCAGCCGGAACCAAGATAGCGCACGTACATAATTACACAGCCGCAGTGACAAAGGCAGCCACCTGTGCAGAGGAAGGTGTTAAGAACTACACCTGCTCATGCGGCAGTTCCTACACCGAGGCGGTTCCTGTCATTGCACACAGCTTCGGTGATTACATCTACAATGACGATGCCACTACCGAGAAGGACGGCACCAGGACAGCCACCTGCTCCGTATGTGGTAAGACGGACACTGTAACCGCTGAGGGAACCAAGAAGACACTGCCTAGCTGGTATGACGAGCACCCGGGGATACCACTTAATGTGGCTACGGGAAATCAGATTGATGGGTCGCTGGAGGCGTACTTTGACCCGGGACAATTTAATTGGGATTCATATGCAGATGGCTGTTGGAATTTCGATTATAATGCTACTATGGAGTATGTAGGAATTTATGCAGAAGGACACATATATCATGGCTATCTGTATAAATAGTTAAATAAATCAAATAGCTCTTTTGTATTTAAGACGTATGTAAATAGTTTACACACGTCTTTTTATTATGCGTCAAACACTTCTGTCATATCTTATATGACAAACTTTATACGACAAACAAAAATTTTCAAAGTAAGGAGGAATAATTCAATGAAAAGGAAAAGAAAAACAACAATAAGAATACTCGCATTGTTTCTTACAGTAGTACTTATGGTGACAGGTATTGGCATTGAGAATGTTTCAGCATTCTGGAATGCTGACAACCCTGAAGATGGAACATATCGACCAGCTGCAACGATAACCATTGAACTTATGAAATGCTACCACAAAGACAAAAAAGACCCTGAGTATTCAAAGCATTATGATAGTAATGGTAATCATGTTCTAAGCAGTGAGGCGATTAAGCAGGATAGAGAAGAATGGAAGGATGATAGTGAAAATAATAAAAATGGGTCGTCTGCAGTAAAGACAATTACAAGAAGTCCCCGTGTCAACAATGACACCGCCGCCGGTACCGCACTCATCGACGCCAACAAGTACATCTATGAATACGAGATGTCCTATGACGAGAGCGAGCAGGTTGATTACGCTGTCATCACACAGCCGGAGATTACACACTACAGCGACAGTGAGCGTGCCAAATACCCTGGGCTTAGAGAGGACCATGTCAGGATGTACTGGGTAGGTGAGTACGATGAATCAATTACGAAGCTTAAGGATGCGTACATCGAAGACCCGAATGATAGTGGACATGTGATACCCGGAACGGATGGTGACATTGGCTGGTTTGACTTCAAGGGTATGTGTTATCCTACCATAAATCATGCGCTCAGTCAGCAGACGTGGGAGACAGTCGGTGACCATGAAGCATTCCAGGATAAGAAGTCTTTTGTCATGACCCAGAAATATGGCGAGAACGGACAGCAGTTTCTCTATCTCCTAGAGGGAACAAAGATGGTGGGTGCAGACGGAGGCTTCTATGATATAACAAAGAATGATAAGTCAGCCGCAGCAAATAACCACAGGGACCAGCAGGACACCGGTGTGCCGGATGGTTACGGCGGACATGTCTATGCGCTCATCGGTCTTGTGTTTTACCATTCACTTGAATTTGATGCAAACGGAGGAACGCTTGCAGATGGTTCTGTCTATAATATGCAGGTATATAACGGCAGTAGTAAAGGCAAGCTTATTCCGTGGTACAGTAATCTCGACAAAAGCAGATGGTACTCAGATATTGATGTTGCTGCACCGCAGGCAGCCACACCATACGGTACTGCCTCAGTCAAAGCTCCGATCCGACCGGGCTACTCCTTCCTAGGCTGGTACGCCCCTGAGCTTGACAGTTCCGGAAACTTTATTTACAAGAGCGACGGCACAATCAAGCTCTCCGATGTCCCGGTCTATGACACGGACGGCAGGGCTGTACTTACCTACACGGACAGCAGCGGGCAGACGAAAGCCTCGCCTTACTTTGACAGTAACGGCAGATGGATTTACAAAGGCAATGTCACCGCCTGCGCAAAGTGGGAGGAGGCTGGATTTTACACCCTGCACTATGATAAGGGTGAATCCAACAATTATATAAGCATGCCGGAAGACGATGCGATTACTGTGAACACCGGGCACACAGTGCTTGCCGACGGCTCATACATCACAGGCAGTGACTACATTGTTGACTTTAAAGTATACACCAACAACGGAAACCAGGCTGCCGGCATTATCCAGCCGGTGATCGGACGCTTTCCGTTCTCCGGGTGGAGGATTGGTGGCACGCTGTATGACAGCGGCGACACGTATTCTAACCCCAATGCGGCAAAGGGAGATACCCTCACAGCCACGGCAGTCTATGATAATGTCAGCCTGATACTTCCTTCTACCAGGTCTGATGGTTATAACTTTGAGGGTTGGTATGATTCCTATGACAGTAATAGTGGAACCTTTGGCAGCCGTGTCGGAGGTGCCGGGGATACATTGACTTTGTTAGCCTCGGAAAATTCAGAGACAAGGATACTGTATGCTAAGTGGTCTAAGGCAGACATGAAGATTTCATTTGATTACAACCTGCCTAAGACAGCAACAACAAGCACGCTTGGATATGTAATTACAGGCAACGATGTTACATCGAAAACGGTGCAGCTTATGGAAGCCCTCGGTCCTCTGCCGGCACCTACACTCACAGGATACAGGCTGAACACCAGCACAAGTGAAAGCATCCGTTCCGATGGGTGGTCGACCAAGCCGAATATAATAGATGATAATGGTGAGGAAAAGCAGGTGAACGTCCCTGTGTATTCGGGCACACTCTATGACGGCTCATACGATACACTCTACGCGCAGTGGGAGCCTACATGGTACACGATAAATTACAACCTTGACGGCGGTTCGGTTTCACACGAGAACCCGAAAGAATACATCAATTATTATAAAGAGATAACCATAAACAGCCCTACAAGGGACGGCAGCACGTTCCTGGGATGGGACATAACCGGCATGGACGGGAACGTGCACATCATTGACGGAAAGACTACTGATACGGGACTTGTAAGCAGCAGTGGTGTCGGCAGGGGTAAAACCAGCATAAATGTCACAGGTCTCAGGGCGGATAATGGCGGAACCGTCACATTCACTGCTTTGTGGCAGGATACCCGCTACAGCATTGCATACGATTACAGGGACAGTGAGAGCAATGCCGTGCTCACGCCTGCAAGCGACCCGGGGAATCCTTCCGGATATGACAGGAACACTCCGGCATTTACGCTCAATAATCCTGATGTAAAGGGTTACCACTTCACTTCATGGGGCGGCACCGGGCTGCAGGAAAGGCTTCCGTCCGTCACCATACAGCAGGGCAGCTCCGGGAACAGGAGGTACACGGCTTACTTTAATCCGATGGAATATGAGATACTCTATGACTTAAGCGGCGGTTCATGGGGGAACAATGCAAGCCATCCGGACAGTGCGAAATATAACAGAAGCTTCACGGTAAGCCACCCTGTAATGGAAGGCTGTGACTTTGCCGGATGGGAGATAACAAGGATGTGTGATGACTGTGACCACAAAGCGGGAAACAGCATCATTACAGGAACAGGCGTATCCGGAGTCAAGGAAACCAGCTTTATGAACTTAAGGTGCAACAGTGCTGAGAAGGTGCTCTTTACTGCAAAGTGGAGCCACGCAGTATATGACATACGCTATGAGCTTAACGGCGGCAGTTTTTACAGCGGCGGCAGCTACCCGGCTTCTGCAGAAACATACACTGTGTTTGAAATAAATAACCCTGTCAGAAACGGCTGCACCTTCGCGGGCTGGACAATATCAGGAATGGACAAGGGACTTCATTATCTTCCGAGCGGTGATACCTATGCTGAGACAAAATCGGGCGTCGGTACAGGCAGGGCTGACGGCATGGCACTTGCCTACGGCAACCTGAGATACAGCTCCGGCACGGTAACATTTAAGGCTGCATGGGTGCATGATTCAAGGCAGCTTGCATTCTTCGGCAACGGCGGCACGATGACCGACGGCAGCATGAAGGATGTCACAGATGACTGGACGCTGAGGTTCATAAACTTCGGCAGCACCGCATTCTTTGGCAGGTATGAGTATGACACCACCTGGGGGACAGATGTCCCGGCAGTGTCAAAGACAGGTTATACTTTCTCCGGCTATTACGATTCCCTCTCCGGAGGCAACAGGGTCTACGGCAGCGACTATGCGAAAGAGTCCGGGCTTTACTGGGATGATGACAGCAGGTGGATTGGACCAAGCCTTATCCTGTACGCACAGTTTATCCCAGACAGCTACATGGTCACGTTCAATACAAACGGCGGATACTGGACGTCCGGCAGCCTTCAGGACAGCAGGAGCCTTGGCGTGACCTATGACAGCACAAAGAACAACAAAGCTTATGGACAGACAGACCTGTACAGACCGGGCTACACCTTTACCGGGTGGGGGACAAATCCGGATGGAACCGGCTATGCGGTGTATGACATCAACGGATACAACACGGATGAAGGCGGCTACTGGTCGGAGGATTACAGGAAATAGAAAACACAATCATACAGGATATCCATAAAATATGCCATTAAAAGCTGCGGACAGATTTCCGGATATCCTGTCTGTGTACATAATATATAAAGGAGATTTTCCATGCTTAATATCAGGAAAGGAATTAAAAAACTCATATCGTATGTGATGGTTTTTGTGCTAACGGTTATGGTTGTCGGTTCAGCAGCTGTCATTCTTTCCGGCATAAGTGTATATGCGTGGTTTGATGGAAGCGGATATGAAGGAATTTATATTTTCGGCAGCAAGCCTCTTACAGACTATGTAAATATCAGCAATATGACAGACGATAACATGCTGCCGCACGCCAATGAAGCCGGGTATACAAAAGTATCAGCAACACAGAAAATTTACAGGTTAACCAGAACTTCTACTAATGGCAGATGCAGTCGCTGCGGAGCCGGGATGATAAGCTATAAATCTTACTGGGGGGTTATAGCGGATGATGGCACAATATACGTGTATGATATACATGATTGCTCTCATTGTGGAAACTGTTCATTTGGCTATTCAGTGTGCTACTATGGGCATGAGAATGAGTTAAAGAATGAAGGAAAAACCATTACTTTTACTGCGTGGGTTCCAAACAAATACACCATCACCTTCAACCCAGACAATGGAGGAAATACTTTCACCGGCACTGCCGTATATGGCACCGGTGACTGTAATGTGGCAAGCTCTTACAACCCTACGCTTGACGGTTACAGCTTCGGCGGATGGTATACAGGCGCCGACGGCACAGGCGAGCAGGTGTATGACAAAGACGGAAAAGCCGTAAACGGAACATACTGGAGCGGAAACGGAAGCACGGCTGTATGGAAAGGAACAACGAATATCAGTGTGTACGCATACTGGACAGCGGCAGACACGGATGTGACCCTCTACTTTTATAAAGACGGAGTGAAGGATGATTCAAAGACAAAGACTTACTCCGTAAAGAACGGCAGCACCTTCAATGCTGCAGACCATGCGGCGGATTCCACCTTCGACAACTGCCATTATGTGTCTGTTGACCGGACATCATGGAAGGTGCCCGATGAAGGAACTTATGCCAGTGTGTATTATGAAACCAATGAGCTGAATGTGATGTATGAAGGAAACGGAAACACGGGCGGCTCAACAGACGGATCCACGGTAAAATACGGCGGTACCATAACCATTGCCGGAAACGGCTTTACGAAAACAGGGCATTCCTTTAACGGATGGAACACATCTGCTGATGGGACAGGAACTTCTTACCCGGCAGGCTCCACGTTTGTCTCGAAGCCCTCAGCCCACGGCGATACGCTGAAGCTTTTTGCACAATGGAAGGCGGACAGGTGGGGCGTGACACTCATTGCCGGAACCGGAATAGACAGTGTATCAGGCGGCGGCAGCCATGCCTATAACGAAAACGTGGCCATAAGTGCCGCCGTGAAAAAGGGCTACTCATGGGATAAGTGGACAGGCTATGCTGAGACTTCCTCTAACAGCTACCGCTTCAGCATGCCTGCCTCAGATGTATCATTCACGGCAAATGCGGTGCCGAATAAGTACACCGTGACATTTGATGCGAACGGCGGAAGCTGCGTGGACGGTTCCGGACAGGCAGTGCAGTCCGTCACGGTGACCTATGGTTCACCGGACTATAACGATATCTCAGGAAATGTGAAAGCCGTGAGAACAGGTTATATATTTGCAGGCTGGGTATCTGATGCCGCAGGAAGCCGGGGCACTGTGTGGAACGCGGATGGACATGCAGTGGACGGAAGTTACTGGAGCATAAGCGGAAACAGCACAGCATGGATCCATGCCGGCAGCATTACGGTCCACGCGGTATGGAAGGATGCCACGCCTCCGGCAGTAAATGTCTCACCGGAAAGCACTTCATCGTACACCACGTCACTGGGTGTGACCATAACCGTGACAGACAATGAACTGCTTTCCACTGATAACGCCTATGAATACTGCCTGGGCACGGACAGCAGCGCCCCGCCCTCAGGTGCTTCATGGAGCAGCTACCGGAGTGGTGTTCCGGTAACCATAGGAAGCACGCTTTCGGGAGCCTGCTATCTGTGGGTAAAGCATGTGAAGGATGCAGCCGGCAACACGTCCGTGTCATCACCTAACGCTGACTATCACCGGTTCGGGCCATACTATTTTGACAACACTGCCCCTGATTTGGGCGGAGTATTAAGTTCCTACGGCTGGTATCCCGAAGGAACAGCCGTCCCTTTTGACATATCAGATGCGCACTCCGGCATAAAAAGTGCAGTGCTTACGGACTTTAACGGCATTCAGCTTGATAACGGTGACATAACATCAGGAAGACAGTACTATTTCGGCTCCGAGGGTCCTGCCTTCTACTGCCTCACCGTGACCGACAACATGGGAAACACGGCAAAGAAGCTTTTTATTGTGAAGATAGATTCAAAAGGAGAGGTCATCCCGGACAATGCAGTATGGAAAGGGCTTGGAAATCTTGCCCTGTTTGCACACTGGAGCGCGAACAGCTACACAGTTCATTTTGAAAAGAATGACGATGACAGCGGCAGCACAAGGGCAACAGGAAGCATGTCCGATGTTGCATTTACATACGATAAGAGTGAAACTCTTCCGTCAAACGGCTTTTCAAGAACAGGCTATTATTTTGACGGATGGAATGAGAGTGCGGACGGCACAGCTGGTAATGGAAGAAACTATCCGGACCGTGCGGCTGTCAAAAACCTTACCATCATACCGAATGGTCGGGTTACACTGCATGCACAGTGGAAACCGTGCAGTTATACACTTACATTCAATTATAACAGACCCGGCAATGCAACCGGAACTCTCAGGGATTCAGACGAAGCGTCACGGACAGTTACGTTTGATGCAGGTATAGGCAGGCTGCCTGAGCCGAAGCTTACCGGCTGGACATTTGAAGGGTGGTATATAGAGAATGCAGATGGGACATCCGTAAAGATAGGTGACAATGAAATCTGGCATTATACGTCGGATAAAACCGCTGCCGCAAAATGGACACCTGCCAAATACGAGGTGAGACTCCACAGCAGCGTGCCGGATGAGGCACTCGGAACACTTGTAAAGCCTTCCGACAGTGGATTAACTGCTTCGGGATGGACATGGAAGGAAAATGAGTACTACAGTGCAGTGTTTACCTACGATACAGAAA
>ERZ780166.643-NODE-643-length-25104-cov-3.298295_pt1 | contig 25104 bp, 18 predicted proteins | sample MGYA00511366_ERZ780166 | MGnify/ENA primary metagenome ERZ780166 (study PRJEB29588, sample SAMEA2162231) | human gut metagenome | biome: human gut; feature: human-associated habitat; material: faeces | place: Denmark | collected 2008/2010 ...
CTCCGCATATAAATGGAAACAGACGGCAGATCCGGCGGGACAGGCTGTTCTGTCAAAATAACGATTCAAATGGAGGCCTATATGTTAGTAACAGCGAAAGAAATGCTTGAGAAAGCAAGAGACGGCAAGTACGCAGTAGGACATTTCAACATCAACAACCTTGAGTGGACAAAAGCGATCCTGCAGACAGCAGAGGAACTGAGATCCCCGGTTATCCTGGGTGTTTCAGAGGGCGCAGGAAAATACATGACAGGCTTTAAGACCGTAGTAGGAATGGTAAACGGAATGTTAGAAGAGATGAAGATCACTGTTCCGGTTGCACTTCACCTGGATCACGGTTCATATGAAGGATGCCTGAAATGTGTTGAGGCTGGATTCTCATCCATCATGTTCGACGGATCTCATTACCCGATCGAAGAAAACGTTGCAAAAACTAAAGAACTGGTTAAGATCGTTGCTGAACACGGAATGTCTCTGGAAGCAGAAGTTGGTTCTATCGGTGGAGAAGAAGACGGTGTTGTAGGTATGGGCGAATGTGCTGATCCTAACGAGTGTAAAGCAATCGCTGATCTTGGTGTGGACATGCTTGCAGCCGGTATCGGTAACATCCATGGAAAATATCCGGCAAACTGGCCAGGATTAAGCTTTGAGACATTAGCAGCTGTTCAGGAGAAAACAGGAATGATGCCATTAGTACTTCATGGTGGTACAGGTATCCCGGCTGATATGATCAAGAAAGCTATCGACCTTGGTGTATCTAAGATCAATGTTAACACAGAGTGCCAGTTATCTTTCGCAGATGCTACACGTAAATATATCGAAGCTGGTAAAGATCTTGAGGGTAAGGGATTTGATCCTCGTAAATTATTAGCTCCAGGTGCAGAAGCAATCAAAGCTACTGTAAAAGAGAAGATGGAATTATTTGGTTCTGTTGGAAAAGCTGAATAAAATATCAAGAAAATAAAGACCTTGTAGGGCGGAGAATCCGTTCTATGAGGTCTTTTTCTATTTTTTCCTTGGAACATAAACGATTTATTAGTTGCATTTAAGTGTAGATTCTCTTATATTAGTATAAGAACATCAAATCTGAGGGGATTTAGATGAGAGAAAGGATATCAAACAAGATGATGGAGAAAGAGAACTTTAATGTTGTAGATATCTTTGGAGAAAATGTATTTAACGATTCTGTCATGCAGGCTCGTTTACCAAAGAAAGTTTACAAAAAACTTCACGAAGTAATGGAGGAAGGAAAAGAATTAGACCTCGAGACCGCAGATGTCGTTGCTCATGAGATGAAGGAGTGGGCAATTGAAAAAGGTGCAACACATTATACGCACTGGTTCCAGCCGTTAACCGGAGTTACGGCAGAGAAACACGATTCTTTCATTACTGCGCCTATGGAAAACGGCAAGGTTTTGATGAGTTTTTCGGGAAAAGAATTAATTAAAGGTGAACCGGATGCATCATCTTTTCCATCCGGTGGATTAAGAGCGACTTTTGAGGCCAGAGGATATACAGCATGGGACTGTACTTCTCCGGCATTCGTCAGACAGGACGCAGCAGGCGCAACACTCTGCATTCCGACTGCATTCTGTTCCTACACAGGAGAAGCGCTTGACCAGAAGACACCATTGCTTCGTTCCATGGAAGCAATCAACGTGCAGGCACTGCGTCTGATCCGTTTATTCGGAAACACAACCTCTAAGAGAGTAACTCCTTCGGTAGGACCGGAGCAGGAATACTTTATTGTAGACAGAGAAAAATATTTACAGAGAAAAGACCTGATCTTTACCGGACGTACTTTGTTTGGTGCAATGCCTCCAAAAGGACAGGAAATGGATGACCATTACTTTGGAAGCATCCGCGAGCGTATCGCATCCTATATGAGAGATGTCAATATTGAACTTTGGAAGCTTGGCGTGTCCTCGAAGACACAGCATAATGAGGTCGCACCTGCACAGCACGAACTGGCTCCGATTTATGCAGTGGCAAATATCGCAGTTGACCACAACCAGCTTATCATGGAGACTTTGAAAAAGGTTGCATATCGTCATGGTTTACAGTGTCTGTTGCATGAGAAACCATTTGCAGGGGTGAATGGTTCCGGTAAGCATGATAACTGGTCCATTACGACAGACGATGGCATTAACCTGTTAGAACCGGGAAAAACGCCGCACGAAAATATTCAGTTCCTTTTGGTGCTGACCTGTATTTTAAAAGCAGTGGATACCCATGCCGATCTTTTGCGCGAATCGGCAGCAGATGTCGGAAATGACCACAGACTTGGCGCAAATGAGGCACCACCGGCTATTTTATCCGTTTATCTTGGAGAGCAGTTAGAGGACGTGTTATCACAGCTCATCAGCACTGGAGCTGCCACACACAGTATCTCCGGACAGAGATTAGAGACAGGTGTAAAATCCCTGCCTGACTTTATGAAGGATGCGACAGACCGTAACCGTACATCTCCATTTGCGTTTACAGGAAATAAATTCGAGTTCCGTATGGTGGGTTCCCAGGATTCTGTTTCCCAGCCAAACGTTGTGTTAAATACAATTGTTGCAGAGGCATTTGCAGAGGCGTGTGATGAACTGGAAAAAGCAGATGACTTTGACATGGCTGTGCATGATCTCATCAAAAAATATGCGACAGAGCATCAGAGAATCGTATTCAATGGCAACGGATATTCAGACGAATGGGTAGAGGAAGCCGAAAGACGTGGACTTCCGAATATCAAATCCATGGTAGATGCCATTCCTGCATTAAATACAGAAAAAGCGGTTGCTTTATTTGAAAAATTCGGTGTATTTACAAAGGCAGAGCTTGATTCCCGTGTCGAAATCGAATATGAGACCTATGCAAAAGAAATCAACATCGAAGCAAAGGCAATGATCGATATTGCAACAAAGCAGATCATTCCGGCTGTTATCCGCTATACCACAACACTGGCACAGTCCATCAATGCAGTAAAAGCAGCCTGTGGCGCAGATATCAGCGTGCAGACAGAGATTCTGATGGAAGTATCAGACCTTCTTGCAGACACGAAGAATGCGCTTTCAAAATTAGAGGAAGTGACTGCACAGGGTGCAGCTATGGCACAGGGAAGAGAGCAGGCAGTATTCTATCGCGATGAGGTGATGACTGCAATGAAAGCTTTGCGAACACCGGTTGATAAGCTGGAGATGTTAGTAGATAAATCCATGTGGCCAATGCCATCTTATGGTGATCTCATGTTTGAAGTATAATTTTACATAGAAAATACAATTTTAACAAAAATAAATTGTTTCCATGGAAATAAATGTTAATTTTATACAAAATATGAAAAAAATAAAAAATAGTCTTGAAAAATGATTTTGATTGTATTATTTTAGTTACAACAACAAAACATTGCGAGAGAAAATGAACGAAGGCGTTCCAACAGAGTTGGAGCGCCTTTTTTTCGTGAGTAGCGATGAAAATGCCGTGCTTGCACGAACATTTGAGGAGCACCGCGAAAACTTGAGAAACATTTGTTTCTCAAGTCTGTGAGCAGCGATGTTTGATTAATCAAGAATCAAATCTTAGGGGATTTGGATGAAAAGAAAGGATGTAGAAAGATGAGCGAGAAAGAATACTTCAATGTAGCAGACATCTTTGGAGAGAACGTATTTAACGATGCTGTCATGCAGGAACGTCTTCCAAAGAAAATTTACAAAAAACTTCATGAAGTCATGGAGGAAGGAAAAGAATTAGACCTTGAAACAGCAGATGTCGTTGCACATGAGATGAAAGAATGGGCAATTGAAAAAGGAGCAACACACTATACACACTGGTTCCAGCCGTTAACCGGTGTAACAGCAGAGAAACATGATTCTTTTATCACGGCTCCAATGCCAAACGGAAAAGTATTGATGAGCTTTTCCGGAAAAGAGCTGATCAAAGGTGAACCGGATGCATCATCTTTCCCATCCGGTGGTCTTAGGGCAACGTTTGAAGCCAGAGGATATACAGCGTGGGATTGTACATCACCGGCATTCGTCAGACAGGATGCAGCAGGCGCAACACTGTGTATTCCAACTGCTTTCTGTTCCTACACAGGTGAGGCGCTTGACCAGAAAACACCATTGCTTCGTTCTATGGAGGCAATTAATGAGCAGTCCCTTCGATTGATCCGGTTATTTGGAAACACAACCTCGAAAAAAGTAACCCCTTCCGTTGGACCGGAACAGGAATATTTCATTGTTGACAGAGAAAAATATTTACAGAGAAAAGATTTGATTTTCACAGGCCGTACCTTATTCGGAGCGATGCCTCCAAAAGGCCAGGAGATGGATGATCATTACTTCGGAAGCATCCGTGAGCGTATCGCAGCTTACATGAAGGATGTCAACAAAGAACTCTGGAAACTTGGTGTATCTGCAAAGACACAGCATAATGAGGTCGCACCTGCACAGCATGAGTTAGCTCCAATTTATGCAGAAGCAAACATTGCAGTGGATCACAACCAGTTAGTCATGGAGACATTGAAAAAAGTTGCTTACCGTCATGGCTTACAGTGCTTACTTCACGAGAAACCATTTGCAGGAGTTAACGGTTCCGGTAAACACAACAACTGGTCGATCACAACAGATGATGGAATTAACCTGTTGGATCCGGGCAAAACGCCACATGAGAATATTCAGTTCCTATTAGTTTTAACCTGTATCTTAAAGGCAGTGGATACACATGCAGATCTGTTAAGAGAATCCGCAGCAGATGTCGGAAATGATCACAGATTAGGAGCAAATGAGGCACCGCCGGCAATCCTTTCCGTGTTCCTGGGCGAGCAGTTAGAGGATGTGTTGTCACAGCTGATCAGCACTGGTGAAGCCACACATAGTATTTCAGGAAAAATGTTAGAGACAGGTGTTAAAACATTACCTGATTTCATGAAAGATGCAACAGACCGGAACAGAACGTCACCATTTGCATTTACCGGAAACAAGTTCGAGTTCCGTATGGTAGGTTCTCAGGATTCCATCGCACAGCCAAACGTTGTATTAAATACAATCGTTGCAGAAGCATTTGCAGAAGCCTGTGATGAACTGGAAAAAGCAGATGATTTCGATATGGCAGTACATGATCTGATCAAAAAATATGCAACCGAGCACCAGAGAATTGTATTCAATGGAAATGGTTATTCTGAGGCATGGGTAAAAGAGGCAGAGAGACGTGGACTTCCAAACATCAAATCCATGGTAGATGCAATCCCTGCATTGAATACTGACAAGGCAGTTACATTATTTGAAAAATTTGGTGTATTTACAAAAGCAGAACTTGATTCCCGTGTTGAGATCGAATATGAGACTTACGCAAAAGAGATCAATATTGAGGCAAAGGCAATGATCGATATCGCAACCAAACAGATCATTCCGGCAGTGATCAAATACACAACGGTTCTTGCAGAGTCCATCACAGCAGTGAAGGCAGCATGCGGCGCTGATGTGAGTGTTCAGACAGAGATCCTGACAGAGGTATCTGATCTGCTTGCAGATGCAAAATCAGCACTTTCCAAACTGGAAGAAGTCACTGCAAAAGGTGGTGCAATGGAAGAGGGAAGAGCACAGGCAGTTTATTATCATGATGAAGTAAAAGCAGCTATGGATGAGCTACGTGCACCGGTTGATAAATTGGAAATGTTGGTAGATAAGTCCATGTGGCCAATGCCTTCTTACGGAGATCTGATCTTTGAAGTATAATAACAGAACGGTATACATAAAAAACTCCCATAAAAGGGAGGATGCCAGGTGGTTCTCCACCTGGCAGATTATGAAAAAGTTTATATAAAAAGTAATCAAAACTTTGAAACTGTCTTTTGTTTTTATGCTTTTATTATATGCAGAAGAAGTGAAAAATTCATGTTCACATCATGAAAGGTTTTTAAACAAATTGTGAACAAATAAAGAATAGAAAACAAGGAGGATTGTTATGAAGAAGTTAGAGATTATTATTAAACCGGAGAAACTTGAAGACTTAAAAGAAGTTTTAGATTCCTGTGAAGTAAACGGTATGAATATCGTAAACAGCATGGGTTATGGTAATCAGAAAGGTATCATTAAAAATTACCGTGGTTCTGAGTATGCTGTAAATCTTCTTCCTAAGGTTAAAGTGGAGACGGTCGTAACAGATGAAGTTGCACCAACTCTGATCGATAAGATCGTAAAGGAAATTAATACCGGACATTTTGGTGATGGTAAGATTTTCGTATATGATGTAGAAGATGCAGTTCGTATCCGTACCGGCGAACATGGTACAGATGCATTGTAAGATTCTATGGATGGAAAGAGGAGTCCTAAAATAGAATTAGTTTTTTGTTATGAAAAAATTGAATCAGGAAAAAACGATTATCAAAGGGGATAATAAAGGGTGTAGTCTCACCTGAATTATCTCCTTTTTTATATCGCAAAACAAGGAGGCTTATTATGGATATGAGTGTATGGTACCTGATGGGTGCAGCGTTAGTATTTTTTATGCAATGTGGATTTGCAATGGTAGAAGCAGGCTTTACAAGAGCAAAAAATGTCGGCAACATTACGATGAAAAACTTAATGGATTTCTGTATTGGTACAGTTGCTTTCTATTTATTAGGTTATAACCTGCTCTGTGGCGAAGGTGGTTTTGTAGGATGGGGGCTGAATCCTTTTACAGGCTTTGGCGAGACAGACTGGTCAGCTTTCGTATTTAACTTAGTATTCTGTGCAACAGCAGCAACAATTGTTTCAGGTGCAATGGCAGAGCGTACAAAATTCATTACCTATTGTATTTATAGTTTTATTATCAGTTTAGTAGTTTATCCGGTCGAGGCTCACTGGGTTTGGGGTGCAACACCGTGGCTTACAGATATGGGATTTACAGATTTTGCAGGATCAGCATGCATCCATATGGTAGGTGGAATTACAGCCTTCATTGGAGCAGCAATGCTTGGACCTCGTATCGGTAAATATGATAAAAACGGAAAAGCAAGACCAATTCTTGGACACAATATTTTAATCGGTGCTCTTGGTGTATTCATTCTCTGGTTTGGCTGGTACGGATTTAACGGCGCAGCAGCAACAGACACGATGCAGTTATCACAGATTTTTGCAACAACAACAATTGCTCCGGCAGTCGCAACAGTAAGTGCAATGCTTTATACATGGATCAGAAATGGAAAACCGGATGTTTCCATGTCCTTAAACGGATCTCTTGCAGGTCTTGTGGCAGTCACAGCAGGATGTGCGAATGTAGATGCAATTGGTTCGTTCATCATCGGTGCAGTTGCAGGTGTTCTGGTCTGCGTAGCAGTATACTTTATTGAAGATAAATTAAAAGTAGATGATCCGGTTGGTGCCGTAGCAGTACATGGCTGCAATGGTATCTGGGGAACGATCGCTGTAGGACTTTTTGATTACAAAGATGGTTTATTCTATGGCGGTGGTGTACATCATTTGTTAATCCAGTTACTTGGTATCGTATGTATCGCAGGCTGGACAATCGTTACAATGACAATTGTATTTACAGTACTTAAGAAAACAATTGGACTCAGAGTATCTGCTCAGGAAGAAGTAGAAGGACTTGACTCTACAGAACATGGTCTTGAATCCGGATATCCTGATTTTGTTCCAAGAGAACTTCATTAATTCGCACGAATCTAATTCGATTAGGTTCGTGGAATCTAATCCCCTTAGTAGTATATACATCAACACAAAAAGAACGGCGGCAGCCGTTCTTTTTGTATAGAAAAATGATAAAATACAGATCTTTTGAATCCATATGTGCGAATAAGATCATGTAAGAGACAAAAGTTTTATGGTGGATTTTTTGAAAACAAAAAGTTATAATAAAAGTGCTATATCAGATTACAAATGATATGGCTGAATGTGATAGAAAATAAGAAGGAAAAAAAATGAAGCGAAATCTTTTATTTATCAGCAGATATCCGGAGATTATAGATGAATTTCAGGGCATCTTAGAAGAAAAACAGATTGAGACAGAGATTGCACAAAATGGGACAGATGCAATGGAGTTGTTAAAACAGAAAGAATATCAGATACTTGTCACAGATTTAAATCTGGATGGATATAACGGTGATAAAATTTTATCTTATGTAAACCAAAAATTCCCGGATACGATCTGCATGTTATATACAAATTCGATCAGCGCCGTACAGTTGGGATTCTATTTGAACAAGCGGGATGTGTTCCGTGTATTTCTGAGACCGGTAAATTTCAGACAGGAATTTATGCAGGCACTGGAGGAAGCTTATGAATTTTATGATTTGAAAAAGCGTGACAGGGACAGTAGACAGGAACGTCTGAAACAGTTAGAGGGCAATCGTAAAGCAATTGCAGAGATAGAGAAAATCATAGAGAACCAGAATGAAAGCTGGAAAGATTTTGAAGTTTTTGCAGAACGTCTGCTTGGATTTACAATGGAACGATATGGAAGGAACTTGAATACAGAACAGCGCAGACAGTATTTTGCCAAAGAAAAAAAGCTGTTAAGGGCTATGTGTGAGAATCCGGATACTCATAATATAGCCAGGGCACAGAATGAGGCAGAAGTGCTCATGAAGTGAAAGTTTAGTGACAAATACATGATAAAAAATGCTAACCCGTGGGTTAGCATTTTTTATGTTTAAATATTTTACTGACCATCAACACTCTGATCCGTTGTGGCAGCTGGATCCGTTGTAGTAGTGCTGGCATCAGGCGTAGAAGCATCACCTGCCGGATCAGCACCAATCGGGTTGACACCGGTTGATCCAGGGAAGGAGTTTGTTCCAGTGTATGTGGAGTTAAACTCATTGTGTACGGTACATGTCTGACTTAAGAATGCATCTGTTAATAGGTAAGGTGCATCTTCGGTTGTCTCAGAACCGCCGATGACATATACACCCGTGGTAACGGTTTCAGCAGGGCAATAACTGCCGGCTAACATATTAGATGCGGTACAGATATTGGCTACAGTATGATGATCGCAGTATTCGGTTGGTTCTGTACCCTGTGCAAAATATTCTGTAATAACGCAGTTTCCACGGGGATCGTGATCACAGACACCTTCAATCGGAAGTTTCCCGGATTCTTTACATACAGCGACCGCAACAATTCCACTTGGTTTTGTGAAATCTTTGTAAGCAAGATTTTCGTGTATCCGTTTCATAACAGCTTTCCAGATACGTTTTGGATAGTTTGTATCGGAACCTTTCTGCATGGCATTATCATCGTAGCCACCCCAGACAGCACAGGTATAATAAGGTGTGTAACCTGCAAATAAAGCATCTCGGCTGCTGGTCGTTGTACCGGATTTTCCTGCCTGAGCCATGGAACTGCCAAAGTAAGCGGAAGTACCGGTACCGGAAGTCATAACATCTTCCATGGCACTTGTTAAGAGCCATGCGGTAGTATCTTTGATAACTGTATGAGATTCCGGTGTTGTATTATCAATTAAAACATTACCATCGTGGTCTAAAATCTTTGTATAGAACTTTGGTTTGATATAAGTTCCCTGATTTGCGATTGCAGCATAGGCAGCGGTAAGTTCAAGGTTTGATACACCCTGCGTGATACCACCGAGTGCAAGGGCTTCATTCATATCACGGGAATCAACGGTTGTGAAACCATATTCCTGTACATACTGCCAGCCAAGGGAAACACCAGCCTGTGCAAGTGTTTTTACGGTTACAATATTGATGGAGTCTGTGATCGCCTCTCTTAAAGTGGTAAAACCACGGTAACGTCTGTCGTAGTTATTAACAGATTTTCCATTTGCTCCGGCATAAGTGTAAGGGGCATCATCCTGCACGGAGGCAAGGGTAAGTCCACCTGCATCAAGCGCAGCGGAGTAGGCAGCAAGGATTTTAAAGGTAGAGCCAGGCTGTCTGGTTGTATCAGTTGCACGGTTCAGTGTTTTGCTTGCTGTCTTATCACCACGGCCGCCAACGATTGCTTTTACTTCGCCGGTTGACTGGTCAATGACTGTTAAGGAAGCTTGTGGCTGTAAAGTATAGATAACAGTTTCGCTTCCATCTACGATCTCATCACCTTCCTGCATAATATCTGCTTTGTATTGCTCAATAGCGGCATCTGCATCTTCCTCAGAGGCGAAGTTGATGGAATAATTCGTACTCTTGAAGTTTGGATTGTCCTTATTCTTATAATAAGAAAGCATCGTCTGCTCACTGTAGTTCTTTACAGAACCATCGGTCGAACGGATGGAAACACGGTAGGAGAAAGAAACTTTTGGACTGGATGTATAGTTGTCCTGGTTGTTTACTTCCTCATCGGCAATATTCTGAATATCCATATCCTGTGTAGAGTAAATGGTAAGACCGCTCTGGTAGAGTGTCTTGTATGCCTGTGTCTCAGTATAACCCTTCTGTTCCACAAGATCGCGGATGACCTGATCGGTCAGCTCATCAATAAAATAGGAATTGATGCCATTGTCCTGCAATTCTACGTTGACTAACTGGATCCTGTCGTAAACGTTATCTGCCACAGCTTCGTCATACTCACTCTGGCTGATAAATCCCTGATCCAGCATATTGTTTAATACTTTCATGCGGCGCTCCGCATTTTTCTCCGGGTTGGAGATCGGATTAAACCTGGACGGATTCTGTGTGATGGCTGCCAAAACAGCACATTCAGAGAGCGTCAGTTCTGAGACATCTTTTCCAAAATATCGCTCCGAAGCCACTGCCACACCAAGTGTATTCTGACCAAGGTTGATGGCGTTCAGATAATTTTCCATGATCCAGTTTTTGCTGACTTTTTTCTCAAGCTGTACGGCAAGATACTGTTCCTGGATCTTGCGCTCCAGTTTGTCGATGAAGGATGTCTCACTCGTCCACTCGGTAAACACAGTGTTCTTCAAAAGCTGCTGTGTGATCGTACTGGCACCCTGGGAAAAATTACCGCCGGAAGCGATGCCGGTAACGCCGGCACGGATGATACCGGTAAGGTCGATACCATTGTGCTCGTAAAAACGGGAATCTTCGAGTGCAACAAAGGCATGCTGCAGATTGATCGGTATCTCATCGATTGTTACATTTTTACGGTTTGAACCGGAAGCTACCAGAGTGGCAATCTCATTGCCCTGATTATCTAACACGGTTGTAAGATAACCGGTAGGTGTTGCGTCGATGTCATCGATGGATGGCGCAGAATCCAGAATGCCCTTATAGACGCCAAATCCAAGGCTTCCGCCTATAATTGCAACTGCAAAACAGCATACGAGCAATACCTTGCAAAAAATAACACGCATTTTTTTGCCGTACATAATGCCTTTGGAAGTCAGTTCGGCCTGGCGTTTCTTCGAACCTTTCTTTCCATAATTCATATAATAAGTCTCCTTTATGATCAAATGTTAAAAAACCACCGTCTATGTATTATATCAAATAAATGTGTCATAATAAAGAAAAAAGTGAAAATATTGATTCCGTTGCGTATTGCATTTTATATTTATTTCATGATAGTATTTTGATACAGAAAACAGCAAAGTATACATTATTATAGAAGAATCGTAATGATAAAGTGCGGAATCATTACGAAGAAACAGATCAGGAGCCATAAGAGATGAAAACAGTATATGCCGGTGGCGAGGGCGAAATTGTTGAGAAGAAATCCCGGTTTATTGCAACGGTGCGTCCGGTAAGCAGCGAAGAGGAAGCGGTTGCTTTTATTAATGAAATGAAAAAGAAATACTGGGATGCCAGACATAATTGTTCTGCATTTGTGATCGGGGACAGACAGGAGATCAGCCGTTGCTCGGATGACGGAGAACCGGCACAGACAGCAGGAAGACCAATGCTGGACGTATTATTAAAGGAAGAGATACATAATGTGTGCGTTGTAGTGACCCGTTATTTTGGCGGGACACTTCTGGGAACAGGCGGTCTTGTCCGTGCCTACCAGAAAGCGACGCAGACCGGATTGGAAAATAGTGTGATCATTGATAAACAGATTGGAAGAAAACTGACGATCGGAACGGATTACAATGGACTTGGAAAATTACAGTATCTGATTGCAAAAGATGAACTGACAACGATTGATACCGTTTATACAGAGAAAGTGGAACTGATCCTCATGGTTCCAAAGGAAAAAGAGCAGTCTTTTGAAAAAGAAGTGACCGAGGCAACCAGCGGAAATGCTGATATTTCCTTGGGTGACGAAGTATTATATGCAATGGTTGAAAAAAATCTAAAAATCTTTGAAAAAAATGCTTGACATTTTTATTAAGGGTGTATATAATAGCTATTGTTGACGGCGCAAAAGTCGAAAACAACAATACATAGGGCTATCGCCAAACGGTAAGGCAACGGACTCTGACTCCGTCATTTCAAGGTTCGAATCCTTGTAGCCCTGCTAGAAAGCACCACGGAAGTGGTGCTATTTTTGTGTAACAGGAAACTTTGTTCCATCATGGGAAATTGACATTTTCCAATCATGCAAAAACTTCCGGGTGGCAGCACAGTGCGTTGGAGAAGATAATTTCTTATTTTGATCAGGAGAACAGGATATGTATGATTTTAAAAGCAGGGTAAGATATAGTGAAGTGAACAGTGAAAGACAGCTTACGCTGCCGGCACTGATCGATTATCTGCAGAATTGCTGCACATTTCAGTCAGAAGATATGAATATCGGTGTGGAGTATTTAGAACAGCATCATGCTGCGTGGGTGTTATCGTCCTGGGAGATCGTCATGAACCGCTATCCAAAGCTTGCGGAGCATATTACGGTGAGCACCTGGCCATATAGCTTCAAGGGATTTTACGGTTATCGTAACTTTACAATAAAGGATGAAGCGGGAGAAATCTGTGCATTCGCCAATTCTGTCTGGGTTTACATGGATACTGCCACGATGCGTCCGGTGCGGATCGCAAAAGAAGTGCAGGATGCTTATATCCCGGTGATGGATGAGGCGATACAATATGATTGGTCAGATCGTAAAATCAGGATAGAGGGCACTCCGGTGGAGAAAGAGCCGGTTTTAGTACAGCGTTTTCATATTGACACCAATCATCATATGAATAATGGAAAATATATTCTTGTGGCAGAGGAATATCTGCCGAAGAATTTTAAGACAGAGAGTATTCGCGTGGAATACAAAAAGGCTGCAGTCATCGGGAACATGTTATACCCGGAGGTTTATGAGCAGCAGAACGGAGTAACCATTGTGTTGGCAGATGAGCAGAAAGTGCCATATGCCATTATGCAGTTTAGAGGAAAATAAAATGTTAAAATTAGGACAGTATCAGAAACTTACAATTGTAAAGAAAGTGGAGTTTGGAGTTTATCTCGCGGAAGAGCAGGATATGGAGAAACGTGTGCTTCTTCCGGCAAAACAGGTTCCGGAGAATGCAAAGACCGGGGATGAACTTGAAGTGTTTTTGTACAAGGATTCCAAAGACCGGATGATCGCAACGACAAATCAGCCAAAGATCACTCTTGGAGGGCTTGCTGTTTTGCGTGTGGCACAGGTTGGAAAAATCGGTGCATTCCTTGACTGGGGACTCGAAAAAGATCTGTTTCTTCCTTATAAAGAGATGACAATGAAAGTCCAGCCGGAAGATGAGGTTTTGGTAACACTTTATATTGATAAGAGCAGCAGACTTTGTGCGAGTATGAAAAAGCTTTATGATCTGCTTTCCACGGATTCTCCATACAAAGAGGGAGACCATGTAGAGGGAAGAGTTTATGAGTTCAGTGATAATTTCGGAACCTTTGTTGCAGTGGATGATAAATATTCCGCTATGATCCCACGACATGAAGATACAAGCAAACTTCGTATCGGAGATGTGATCGAGGCAAAAGTGACAAAAGTAAAGCCGGATGGAAAACTGGATGTGTCATTGCGTGACAAGGCATACCTGCAGATGGATGAGGATGCTGCGAAGGTGATGCAGGTTATTGAGGAATTTGCCGGAGTGCTTCCATTTGGAGATAAAGCATCCCCGGAAGTCATTAAGAGAGAGACCGGACTCAGTAAAAATGCTTTCAAACGTGCGGTGGGACGTTTATATAAGGAACATCGTGTGGAAATAACTGAAAGAAGTATCAGAAAGGTGGACTAACAACATGAAAAAAGTAATCAGTACAGAAAAAGCACCAGCAGCAATCGGACCATATTCACAGGCAATCGAAGTAAATGGTATGGTTTATACATCAGGCATTATCCCGGTTGTACCGGAGACAGGAGAGATTCCGGAGGGGTCTGTGGCTCAGGCGAAACAGGCACTTACCAATCTTTCTAATTTGCTGGAAGCAGCCGGAACCAATATGGACAATGTAGTTAAGACAACGGTATTCATCAAAGAGATGAATGATTTCAGCACCATCAACGATGTGTATAAGACTTTCTTTACAGCAGATTTCCCATCCAGAAGCTGTGTGGAAGTTGCACGTCTTCCGAAGGATGTTATGCTTGAGATCGAAGCAATCGCAATCAAATAGGAAAAGCAGTTCCAGAGAACTCCATGTGAGCGATACTTTGGAACTGTTTTTTTATGGAAATAAAAATACATAAAATATTCATGCTATATTTGGTAAAATCTGACAAAGTCTTGCTGTTGACAGTGCCAGGACACTTTGTTATAATAACCATGTAATAAATGTAACAAATTCGTAACAAATAGTTCTTGGAGGCAATATACAAGATGAATTATAGAATGAAGAGAATAGCAAGCTGTTTGCTGGCAGGTGCTATTGTAATTAGTGGAACAGGAGTCGGAACTTATGGTGCACAGACCGGTGGTGTGTCTGCAGTAATCGCAACCGGACTTTCTTCAAATGGTTCTCCGGCAGCAGGATTTTCCAAAATGCTTTCCCAGTGTCTGATCGAGAGTGACAAGGCAGTTGCAGAGGCAGCAGCCCAGGCAGAGGAGCAGGTCAGTGAGAATGATGTTCCAGTGGTTGCATCTGAGTACGCAGACATTGCAATCGCACAGGTAGATAATTATGTGAATGTCAGATCAGAACCGAACACAGACAGTGAAGTGTTAGGTAAGTTATATAACAATTCTGCAGCCACTGTTTTAGAGACAACAGAAGATGGCTGGTATAAGATCACATCCGGAAGTGTTACCGGATATGTCAAATGCGAGTATGTTGTAACAGGGGATGAGGAACTTGCAAAGAAGGTAAGTACCAGATATGCAACTGTAACAACTACAACTTTATACGTAAGAATGGAGCCTTCTACAGAGGCAGGTATTTTAACAATGCTTGGCGAGGGAGACGATTTTGTTGTTGTTGATGATTCTATGAAGGATAGCGGATGGGTCATTGTTACAACAGAGGAAGGCGATGGCTATGTATCCACAGATTATGTAAATCTCTGGACCGATTATGTAACTGCTGAATCCAAAGCGGAAGAGGAAGCAAGACTTGCCAAGGAAGAGGCAGAGCGTCAGGCAGCAGCCGTAGCAGCAGCAGCGAAAGCAAAACAGAAATCTTCCAGCAACTCGTCATCTTCGAACAGTACAAGCAGTTCCAGCGGTTCTTCCGCTTCTTACGCTGCACCGAGTGGATCCAATGGTCAGGCAGTTGCAAGCTATGCAAGCCAGTTTATTGGTAACCCATATGTTTATGGTGGATCCAGTCTGACGAACGGTACAGACTGTTCCGGATTTGTAATGTCTGTATATGCTGCATTTGGTATCAGTCTTCCACATTCTTCCAGTGGACAGAGAAGTGCCGGATATGAAGTAAGCTTATCTGAGGCACAGCCGGGAGATATTGTATGTTACAGTGGACATGTTGGAATTTATGTAGGTAATAACACAATTGTTCATGCAAGTACACCATCCAGTGGTATTAAGTATTCAACAGCTACATATCGTAATGTACTTTCTGTAAGAAGAATTTTCTAAAAAAAGATATTATCGGAACTGTCATCGCAAATGATGGCAGTTCTTTTTTTTGCGGGTAAAAAGTCAGAAAGTAATGCGGTACTTTTTTACAGACAGAAAATTGAAAAATATCATTTATGAAAAGTGCACAAAAAAATAAAGTGGTCTGGAAATAATCCCCAAAAGATGTAAAGTTATGAGAAAGTTTTCCACGTGAAAAAGGTCGAAAAATGCCAAAAAATAAAGTTATACACGAAGTTATCCACGTTATCCACATTTTTTTATGTTGAAAAAGTGGTTTACATAGTAAAAAAATCGAATATACGTTTTGTACATATGTGATAAAGTTCACAATAAAAATGAAAAAAGCTTGCAATTATTGTAATGAGATAAATGCAAAAAATAGTACAAATTGTCAGATAACGTAAAAGGTTACTGCTGAGTGAACAGTAACTAAAAAAGTTCCTCAATCTATCGCGTTTTATAACAAAACTTGAAAAATGAAAAGAGGTTTGCTATACTACATGCATAAATTTTCTTGAGTTGAGAAAAATAACCAGGAGTGTTGAATGATAAAGAAAGTTGATATACTGGGAATTCAGTTGGACAACTACACAGTGCGGGAAGCGATTATGTGTGTGGAACGCTATTTGAGCAATAATGTCCTTAACACGATTGAGAGCATATCGTTACAGATGCTGATCGATTCGGAGACAAACCCGGTATTAAAGGAAGTTATGAGTTCCCTGGATCTTGCAATCATTGGAGAGAAAGAGATTATTCAGGCAGCGGGGCTTGAATCTATGCAGCGAATCCGGGAAACAGAAGAAAACGATTTTTATTTTGAATTTTTTAAACGGATAGAGCGCAATAAAAAAAGTGTTTTTTTGCTGGGTGACACGCAGGAGAAAATTGATTCTTTAAAAGCAGAACTGACAGAAGATTATCCAAAACTGATCTTTGCAGGGGAATATGCAGTGGAGACCTGTGTGGGGGATCTGGAAGCAGTGATCAATGATATGAATGCGACCACACCGGATGTGATCATATCTGTACTGCCATCTCCGATGCAGGAGCAGTTCTTATATGAGCATCGGGATAAAATGAATGCAAATATCTGGTATGGAATCGGAGGAATACCGGTGCATAAGAAAAAGCATGGCATACTTGCTCGCCTGAAAAGCATCATACATCGTGGCAAGTTGGTCAACAGTATGAATAAGTATGATGAAAAAGAAGAGGAATTGTAGTAGAAATGCAGAAATTAATCAATAAACGTTCCATAGTGATAGATTATCTGATGATGATCGTGGGGACGGGACTGTTAGCGGCAGCCATCCAGTGTCTGTATGATCCGATCGGTCTTGTCACAGGAGGTTTTACAGGACTTGCGATTGTGATCAAGGCAGTGACAGAAAGATTTGTTCCGGGAGGAATCCCACTCTGGCTGACCAATATCGGGCTGAATGTGCCACTGTTTTTTCTGACTCTGAAGTTTAAAGGAAAGAGGTTTATCTGGCGGACAGTTGTGGGTACGGTACTTTTGTCTGCGTGGATTTATGTGATTCCGGCAATTGATCTGACACAGCAGGATTACTTCCTTGCCGCAATTTTCGGTGGTGTGATCGGAGGAGCCGGCATGGGTCTGATCCTTTTAGCACGTTCTACCACAGGTGGAACGGAACTTCTGGCTGTATTGATCCAGCACTTTGTCAGACATTATTCCGTGGTTCAGATCATGCAGGTATTAGATGCCATGATCGTTCTGACCGGACTGTATCTGTTTGGTATCAAGGCAGGAATGTATGCGATCGTTGCCATTTTTGTCACAACGAAAGTGTCGGATGGTCTGATGGAAGGATTTAAATATTCCAAGTCGGCGTTCATCATTACAGACCAGTATGAAAAAGTGGCAAAAAAGATCCTGCTTGAGTTGGACCGTGGAGCAACCGGTCTATATGCAAAAGGAATGTATTCCGGTGATGAAAAGTGCATGCTTTACTGTGTTGTTTCCAAGAAACAGATCGTAGAACTGAAAGATATTGTGGCATCGGTGGATCCGGATGCATTTGTCATTGTCTCAGATGTCCGCGAAGTACTTGGCGAGGGATTTCTGGAATATCATAAGAACTAAGGATGAAACAGAGAGACAGGAAATTTTTTTGTGGAGATTGTATACGGGGAATTAGAGGTAAAATTTCCAGTAGAATTGAGGAAATGCATAAAAAAATATGTATTTCCTCTTTATTTTTTTGCAGTTTTGCATTAAAATGTAATCTAGGTATTTTTATTGAGGGAGAAAAGTACGGTTTTTTTTGTGAAAGTTGAACAGAATCGACCAGAGAAGGAGCATAGCTTATGATTTCGAATCAGATACTTCAGAACACAATTGATGGATTGAAGGGAATAACCAGAATTGATTTATGCATTATTGACGTCGAGGGAAAGATTTTGGCTGCTACATTTCCTGACGCAGAGAAGTATGTAGAACCTGCTCAGGCATTTGTGGAGTCACCTGCAGACAGCCAGGTGGTGAACGGATATCAGTTTTTCAAGGTGTTTGATGAACACCAGTTAGAGTATATCCTGCTTGCCAACGGAGACAGTGACGATGTCTACATGGTGGGTAAAATTGCCAGTTTCCAAATACAGAATCTTCTGGTAGCATATAAGGAGAGATTCGATAAAGACAACTTTATCAAGAATCTTTTGCTGGACAATTTACTGCTGGTTGATATTTATAACAGAGCGAAGAAGCTCCATATTGATACAGAAGTCCGGAGAGTGGTATTTATCGTTGAGACGAACCGCGAGAAAGATGGCAATGAACTGGAAAAGATCAGAGGAATCTTCGGTGGCAAATCCAAGGACTTTGTCACTGCGGTAGATGAGAAGAACATCATCGTGGTGAAAGAAGTTGCAGACAACGAGGGATACGATGAACTGAACAAGACAGCAGAAGTGATCGTGAACCTGTTCCGTGCAGATGCTGAGAATGATGTTCATGTCGCTTATGGAACAATTGTAAATGAGATCAAAGAAGTATCTCGTTCTTACAAGGAAGCCCGTATGGCATTGGATGTAGGAAAGATTTTCTTTGAGGAAAAAGATGTGATCGCATACTCCACATTGGGAATTGGACGTCTGATCTACCAGCTCCCGATTCCACTGTGCAAGATGTTTATCAAAGAGATTTTTGATGGAAAATCACCAGATGACTTTGACGAGGAGACTCTTACCACGATCAACAAGTTCTTCGAGAACAGCCTGAACGTTTCCGAGACATCCCGCCAGTTATATATCCACAGAAATACACTGGTATATCGTCTGGATAAACTGCAGAAGTACACAGGACTGGATCTTCGTGTGTTTGAAGATGCCATTACATTTAAGATTGCGTTGATGGTTGTAAAATACATGAAATATATGGAGTCATTGGATTACTAGAATTTAGGAGGAAGCAATGATTAAGTTGGAACATGTCAGTAAGTCATATACAGCAGGAATCCCTGCGTTAAATGACGTAAGTCTTGACATTGAAGAAGGCGAATTCGTATTCATTGTTGGTGACAGTGGTTCAGGAAAATCTACACTGATCAAGCTTTTGCTGAAAGAACTGGAACCAACAGAGGGTACGATCACGATAAACAATAAGAAACTGAACAAGATCAAAAGAAGGCAAATCCCGAAATTCCGCCGTAATATCGGCGTTGTATTTCAGGATTTCCGCTTGTTAAAAGACAGAAACATTTATGATAATGTTGCGTTTGCCCAGAAAGTCATCGGCGAGTCAAACCGCAGCATTAAGAAGAATGTTCCATCCATGCTGTCTATGGTAGGACTTGCTGCAAAGTACCGCTCTTATCCAAGGCAGTTGTCCGGCGGTGAGCAGCAGCGTGTTGCGATCGCAAGAGCGCTTATCAATGAGCCAAAGATTTTACTGGCGGACGAGCCAACCGGTAACCTGGATAATCATAATGCATGGGAGATCATGAAACTTCTGGAAGAGATCAATAGCCGTGGAACTACAGTGGTAGTTGTAACACATAACCTTGAGATTGTGAAAGCAATGAACAAGCGTGTCATCACTATGAAGAAAGGCGTTGTCGTTGAGGACAGCGAGGGTGATTATAGCGATGAGGATTAGTACATTTTTCTACACGATAAAGCAGGGACTGAAGAATATCTGGAAGAATAAGATGTTCTCACTTGCGTCGATTGCAACGATGACCGCATGTATCTTTTTGTTTGGTCTGTTCTATACGATTGTGACAAATTTCCAGTCTATGGTGAAGGATGCAGAGTCCGGCGTTGCTGTAACAGTCTTTTTTGACGAGGGAATCTCACAGGATAAGATTGATGAGATTGGGGATCTGATCCGTGCAAGGGCAGAGGTATCAAATCTGGAATTTGTTTCAGCGGATGATGCATGGGACAGCTTCAAGCAGACTTACTTTGAAGGAAACGAAGCAGCAGCGGAGAGTTTTGCCGGGGATAACCCACTGGCAAATGACGCCAGCTATTCCATTTATATGAATGACATTTCCATGCAGCAGACGTTAGTGACCTATTTACAGTCAGTGGACGGTATCCGGGAAGTAAAACAGTCAGCAGTTGTAGCGAATACGCTGACCGATTTTAATAAATTGATTGGATATGTCTCCGCAGGAATTATTATTATCCTGCTGGGGGTTGCAGTCTTTTTGATCAGTAATACCATCACCGTTGGTATTTCTGTGCGAAGAGAAGAGATTGGTATTATGAAACTGATCGGTGCTACCGATTATTTTGTGCGTGCACCATTTGTGGTAGAAGGTATTGTGATCGGATTGATCGGAGCAGCGATTCCGCTTGGCATCCTGTATGTCCTTTATGGACGGATCATTGATTACATCGGGGAGAAGTTCAGTTTTATCAGCAATATGATGAAATTTTTACCGGTAGATGAGGTGTTCCATACACTGGTTCCGGTAGCATTGATACTCGGTGTCGGCATTGGTTTTATTGGCAGCCGCATCACAATCAGAAAGCATTTGAAAGTATAATTTTATGAAGAAAAGAAACATTTTACGCCGCATTCTGGCGGTGGTACTTGTTCTCACGATGGCAACAGGGCTGACGGCACAGGCAAAAGGAGATGCATCATCAACGTCGCTCAAGGAAGCACAGAAAGAAAAAGCCGCATTGGAAAAGCAGTTAAAAGCTGCGAAAGAGCTGATCAATGATCTGAAGGATTCCAAAGGTGATGTAGAGGACAAAGTTCAGGAACTGAACAATGAACTTGTGGATATCTCATCGAAGATCACTTCACTGGAAAATCAGCTTGCGGACAAAAGCACAGAGATTGCAGATGCCGAGGCAGAATTAGCACAGGCAGAAGCAGATAAACAAAAACAGTATGACGATATGAAAACCCGTATCCAGTATATGTATGAAAACAGCCAGACAACGTATCTGGAGCAGCTTCTGGAATCGAACAGCGTGGCAGAGTTTCTGAATACGGCAGAGTATATCGCAGAGATCCAGAAGTATGACAGGCAAAAGCTGGATGAGTACACGGAGAATATTGAATATATCACCGTGGCGAAAGAACAGCTTGAACAGGATTACGCTGATCTGGAAAACATGAAAGCGAATGTGGAGAGCCAGAAGCAGTCTGTTGCAGCACTGATGAGCCAGAAGGAGACAGAGCTTGCAGGCATCACAAGTAATATTTCGGATGCGCAGGAGGATGCAAAGTATTTTGAGGCAGAGATACAGGCGCAGAACGAATTGATAGCGGAGATCAAGCGGATCGAGGCTGAGAAAGCGGCAGCGGCAGCCAAAGCGGCTGCAGAGGGAAAAGAGGTAGCAGACAATCCTTATACAGGTGGAGCTTTCACATGGCCGTGTCCGTCAAGTACAAGGGTTACCAGTGATTATGGAACGAGGGTTTCACCGACTTCAGGAGCGTCTTCAAACCATAAAGGAATTGATATCGGTGCCTCAGCAGGTGCGGCGATCGTTGCAGCGGCAAACGGTACCGTAAAGGCGGCAAATTACAGCAGTGCAGCCGGAAACTACGTGATGATCGATCATGGCGGCGGACTTTATACCGTTTATATGCATTGTTCCTCGCTTGCAGTTTCGGAAGGAACAGCAGTTTCCGCAGGTCAGACGATCGCCTACGTTGGAAGTACAGGTATTTCTACTGGAAATCATTTACATTTTGGTGTATCATTAAACGGAAGTTATGTCAGTCCGTGGAGTTATCTCAAGGGCTGATAAGCGTTCCGGGAATCAGGCAGATAAAGTATATAAAAAGAGGTTGCCACACGAAAGCCGGAAATCAGAAACGGCATTTTGTGTACAATCTCTTTTTTCTGTTTTGTAAAGGTTATGGAAAATAAAACCGGCACCTCGGCATTTTTCTCAATTGCTATGAAAGTGGAGGCGTGGTTATGCATATGTTTACATGGAAAGGATGCAGCAAAAATGTTTTGAAATTGCTGCGAAAGGAAATTTATGGATCAGCAGAATTATGAACTGGATCAAACTGGAGCGGAAGAGACTCCAAAGAAGAAAAAAGGAAGCACATTCAAAGGGATTGTGATCGGTGTGATCGGAACACTCCTGATAAGCTGGACAGGAATCAACGTGGCATGTCTGGCAACCAACTCACAGATTCTTATCACGAACAAGGAAAGTGCAGATGATGGAGAAGGCGCGGTGCTCGACGCAGATACGGTCAGCAAGATCAATGAACTGACTGCATACACAAAGCTCTATTATTATGATGACATTGAAAATGAGAAACTGCAGGATGGACTGTATACAGGTCTGATCGATGGATTGGGAGATAAATATTCTGTTTACTATAATGCAGAAGATTATCAGGCGCTTCAGGTATCTACGACAGGTCAATACTATGGAATTGGTGCAGGGTTAAGCCAGGATAAGGATACTATGGTGGTAACAGTCAACAAGATTTATGAGGGAACCCCTTCTGAGTCAGCAGGATTGTTAAAAGATGATGTGATCGTTTCCGTGGACGGAACAGAGGCTGCTTCCATGGAACTTTCGGAACTGGTAAAGCTGATTCGCGGAGAGAAGGGAACGACTGTCCATCTGGAGATTTACCGTCCGTCTACCGAGGAAAATCTTTCCTTTGATGTAGAAAGACAGGACATTACATTGCCAAGTGTGTCCCACAAGATGTTCGAGGATGATATCGGATATGTACATATTGATTCCTTTGAGACAGAGACGGCAACACAATTTGAGGAGGCAGTAAAAGATCTTGAGGATCAGGGAATGAAAGCACTGATCATTGATGTGAGATATAATCCCGGTGGTATGGTGACCGCAGTTGTCCAGATCCTGGATGATATTCTGCCGGAGGGAACAGTTGTGTATACAGAAGATAAAAACGGAAACCGTCAGGACTACACTTCCAGCGGGGATACCTATCTGGATTATCCAATTGCGGTATTGATTAATGGGGAGAGTGCCAGTGCATCCGAGATTTTGGCGGGTGCGATCAAAGATTATCAGTACGGCACTCTGATCGGAACGACAACCTTTGGAAAAGGAATTGTGCAGACAATCTTCCCGTTGGAGGATGGGGACGCAGTGAAGCTTACGACTGCCAAATATTTTACTCCGAACGGAAATTATATTCACGGTGTCGGAATTGAGCCGGATATTGAACTGGAATACGAATATCTCGACAAAGATGCAACTTCTTATGACGAGGCATATGATAACCAGATTCAGAAGGCGATAGAGGTTTTAAAGGATAAAATCCAGTAAATAACAGGAGAATAGCATGAAAAAACAACTTTATCGGATCGTTACAGGGATATTGGCAGTAGCATGGATGTGTCTGATTTTTTCTTTTTCCAATCAGCCTGCGACGGAATCGAGTAAAGTGAGTGGCGGATTGTGTCATCGTCTGGTGGAGCGTGCCAATGATACGCTCCATCTGGATATAACCGAAAAACAGCAGTTGACCATGGCAGAAAAAATCGAATATCCGGTAAGAAAAGCAGCCCATATGACAGAGTATGCCATATTAGGTCTGCTTTCTTTTACATTTTACCGCGGAATCCTGAAAAAAGAAAAGCGACAGTTTCTTGCGGCGCTGCTCACGGCGGCAGTTTATGCGGCTACAGATGAGTTTCATCAGTATTTTATACCGGGAAGGTCGGCAGAGGTGATGGATGTGTGCATTGACACGCTCGGCGCGTCAATCGGACTTGCAATTCTTTTTTTTACCTTAAAAGTAGTGCGAAAACATTGCCAAAAATCAAAGCTTACTTTACAATAAAAATAACAGACAGATAAAAGAGTCTGTCAGATAAAAAATGAAAGAGGTGATACTGTGGTAGAACTTGATCAATTTAAAGTGACTCTGAATTCATACAGAGGACCGCTGCAGGAAGTGAGGGATTCACTTTGACCTGGCTGACAAAGAGCAGAAAATCCAGGAATTAGAGCGGGAAATGGAAGACGGCAGTTTTTGGAATGATCCGGTCGTTTCCCAGAATAAAATGAAAACTTTAAAAAGTTTGAAAGATGACGTTGCAACTTATGAGAAGCTTGCAACACAGTTTGACGACATAGAGACACTTATCGAGATGGGGTATGAGGAGAATGATGCTTCCCTGATCCCGGAGATTGAGGAGATGTTGAATGAGTTTGTTACAACTTTTGACAATATTCGTATTAAGACACTGCTTTCCGGTGAATATGATGGGGATAATGCGATCCTGTCGTTACATGCCGGGGCTGGTGGAACCGAGTCGTGTGACTGGGCACAGATGTTGTTCCGTATGTATTCCAAATGGGCAGACAGCAGGGGATATGAGCTGGTTGTCCTAGATTCGTTAGACGGGGATGAGGCAGGAATCAAGTCCATCACATTCCAGATCAATGGAGAGAATGCGTATGGATATCTGAAATCGGAAAAAGGCGTGCACCGTCTGGTCCGTATTTCTCCGTTTAATGCGGCTGGAAAGCGCCAGACATCTTTTGTATCCTGTGATGTTATGCCGGATATCGAGGAAGATCTCGACATTGAGATCAATGAAGATGACTTAAGAATTGATACTTACCGTTCCAGCGGAGCCGGTGGACAGCATATCAACAAGACTTCCTCTGCGATCCGGATCACGCACCTTCCGACCGGAATTGTCGTGCAGTGCCAGAATGAGCGCTCCCAGCACCAGAACAAGGATAAGGCAATGCAGATGTTAAAGGCAAAACTGTATCTGTTGAAG
>ERZ780166.644-NODE-644-length-25054-cov-5.617665_pt1 | contig 25054 bp, 14 predicted proteins | sample MGYA00511366_ERZ780166 | MGnify/ENA primary metagenome ERZ780166 (study PRJEB29588, sample SAMEA2162231) | human gut metagenome | biome: human gut; feature: human-associated habitat; material: faeces | place: Denmark | collected 2008/2010 ...
ATTTTAGTATATTATTTTGAGCGTGGGGTGTCAAGTTTTATTATACAACATCAGTCCGTGCATTAAAGGAGGTTAAAATGACAAACGGACAGACCCGATACAACACAGCATTATATCTTCGTTTATCCAAAGACGACGGAACGGACAGCGAAAGCTCGTCAATTCAGACCCAAAAAGAAATGCTCACACGTTACTGCCGTGAAAACGGCTTTGCAATCAGCGAAATCTACGTTGATGACGGCTGGAGCGGAACGAACAGCAACCGACCGAGTTTTCAGCGTATGCTCTCGGACATTGAGGACGGGAAAATTAACTGCGTTATCACAAAAGACCTGTCCCGACTTGGGCGAAATTACCTTGAAACAGGCGGCTACACGGAGGTTTACTTCCCCGAACACAACGTTCGTTACATAGCCGTTACGGACGGCGTAGACACGGCAAAAGGCTCTACAATGGACATCACGCCGTTCAAAAATCTGCTCAACGATATGTACGCACAGGACATCTCAAAAAAGATAAAATCATCATTGTTGACGCGGCAGAAACAGGGCAAGTTTATCGGCGTAAAAGCGCCTTACGGCTATGTGAAAGACCCTGCCGACAAAAATCACTTGCTGATTGATGAACGCTTTGCGCCGACCGTTCGGTACATTTTCCAAATGGCAAAGGACGGCGTGGGAATGGTGCAGATTGCAAGGCGGCTTACGGCTGAAAAAATCCCCCGTCCCGTGGTTGCTGCCGCTGAAAAATTCGAGTGCTATGACAGGTATATTACCACCGACGAGAGCGCATACAAATGGTCAATGGGTTCGGTTCGGGAAATACTTCGCAACCCTGTTTACAAGGGCGCAGTTCGTGGGCAGAAACGTCCGACAATCTCGCTTAAAAGCAACAAACGGAAATCAAGAGCAACTTCGGGTACTTTTGTGGTGGAAAATATGCACGAGCCGATAATTCCTCCCGAAGAATGGGAGCTTGTACAGCGTTTGATTACAAGCCGCAAAAAGGCGAGAAAAACCGACAGACCTTATGACAACATCTTTTCGGGACTGGTGAAATGCGCCGACTGCGGCTATGCGCTCTCCGTTTCAAAGGCAAACCGCACTTGGAACTCGGACAACATTATTGCAAATTACGATTATCAGTGCAACAACTATCGTATGGAAGGAAAAGCCGTCTGCACACAGCACAGGATATCTGCTTTGAGCCTTTACAATGCGGTTTTAGAGGACATCAGGCGGCTTGCGAGTGAGGCACTTGATGATGACAGGCAGATGATTTCTTCAATCGCAGAACGGCTCGGAAAGAACGAAAAAGACAGCGTTCGACAGGCGGAACGTGAGCTAAAAAAGGCAGCCAAACGGCTTGCGGAACTCGACAAACTTTTCGCAAAACTCTACGAGGAACACGTCAACGGCAAGGTGAGCGAACGCAATTACAATGCGCTTTCGGCAACCTACGAAACCGAGCAGACAGAATTGGAAAGCAAAATCGCCGAACTGAATGAAACTATTAAGGCGAACCGTGAATACGGCGAAAATGCCGAGAATTTCGTGGATTTAATCAAGCAATACGCAGACATTGACGAACTCACGCAAGCACTTCTGAACACGCTTATAGAGCGGATTGAGGTTCACGAACCTGAAGATGTTGACGGTGAGCGTATTCAGAAACTTGATGTTTACTATAAGTTCGTCGGCAGGCTTGATTGATGATTTTGATGATGAAATTTGACAGGAAGTTCCGTTGAATGGGTTCAACTTCCGAGGGTTTCCACGGGATGTCGAGATTGTGCAGAGCCGCAAGTTTCGTCTGAATATTTGCGCCTGTTCCCATTTTTGAGGTAGAGGCAAGCACTATTCGCTTTGTACCCGAACGGAGCTGAGCGTACATCTCGTTGCGCTGTTTTTGCGTTTCTGCATCGCCTGCGGCACAGATTTCCTCTGCGGGAACGCCACGCCGCACGAGTTCTTCTTTAATGTAGTTATAGACGGAGAACCGCCCGTCGTCCGAATTAACGGCAATATCGCAGAAAATCGCCTGTACTCCTTTCTGTTCGGCGGTCTGCTCGTAAACCTCCATTACCTTGTCGATACAGAGGTTGACTTTGCTGTCGGGGAGATTTTCGGCGTTCGGGACGATACATCTTGCGTCCAGACCGAGCAGACGTGCTTCGTTGGTTATCTTCAGCATATTGTCAACCGACGGGTCAACTGCGCCGCTGTGGATAGCCTCGGAGCGTTCAGCCAGCACCTGCATATAGGCTTTCTGCACGTCGTTTGGCTTTGCGACAATCGTCTGCGGCTTGCCGCCCTCGATTTCGGGGACGGGTAGATTGAGCATATCCGCAGTTCTGATGTCCGCAAACTCCTTGTACATCTGCATAAGTTCAGGCACATTGTTGAACTTTGCGAAACGTTTCTTAGTTCGGTATCCGTTGCCCGCAGGTTTCAATTCCGCTTTTGAAACAACCTCGCCGAAATTGCTTGCCCAATCATCGAACGTCTGCAAGCCTGCGTCCTCCAAGAGGGACGGACGGAGATAGCGTTGCATTATGTACAATTCCGTCATCGAGTTAGAAACGGGCGTTCCCGTGGCAAAAATAATATTCTTCTCGCCGTAATTCTCGTTCAAAAACTGCGTTTTCATCAGAATATCCTCGGACTTCTGCGCAGGAGTTGTCTGCACACCAGAAACTCGGTTCATTTTGGACACAACCAAGCCATTTTTGTAGTTGTGTGCTTCATCGACAACCAGACTGTCAAATCCAAGCTGTTCAAACGTAAGAGAAGTATCCTTTGTTTTACCGCCGCCGTCTATGAGCTTTTGCAACCGTGTTTCAAGCCGCTTTTTCTCACGCTCAAGGTCTTTTATAGAACTGCGGTTGTTGGAGCGTGTTCGATAATCTCCGCTTAACTCGTCAATTCCGCTTTGCATAGTATCAATCTCACGCTGAATGAAATTGCGGCGGTATTCCATTGACATCGGTATCTTCTCAAACTGCTCGTATGACATAATAACTGCGTCATAGTCGCCCGTACAGCACCGCCCGATGAATTTCTGGCGGTGATTTTTATCGAAATCCTTTTCGCTTGCTGTCAGGATTTTTGCCTGCGGATAGAGCCGCAGCCACTCGTTCGCCATTTGTCCTACAAGGTGCTTCGGAACGACAACGCAAGCCTTGTTAATAAGACCGAGCCGCTTTTTCTCCATAGTCGCCGCCACCATCTCAAAGGATTTACCTGCGCCTACGCAGTGGGCAAGGAGCGTATTGCCGCCGAATTTAGCCCTCATAACTGCGTCGAGCTGATGAGGTTTCAGCGCAATCGACGGGGACATACCCGGAAATGTCTGATGTGAGCCGTCGAACTTGCGACCGACAATGCAGTTAAACAGATTGTTGTAACGCTCAACGTACTTTTCACGGCGTGCAGGGTCATCCCACAGCCACCGCTTGAAAGCCTCTTTCATCTGCCGAGCCTTGTCCTGCGCTAAGTCGGTTTCCTTTTTGTTGATTTCGTAGTGCTCACGTCCGTCGGGGTCGGTTATTTTGTCACGCACCACAATGTCACGGTTGTTAAGCAGATTTTCAAAAATCGTTTTTGCGTTCATTCGGGACGTGCCGTAAATCTGAGTTGCGGCGGCGGAGCTGTCCCAATTCTTGTTTTCAATCTTGTATTCGCCAGTGACCGTTCGCCGCAGAGGTTCGCCGAAAAACCTTGCTTTTGCGTATTCCTCAATGAATTTCTGATAATCCTCAACGTCCACCCAAGATACGCCGATACGGGCAGAAATATCTCCTGCCTCTAATTTCGGCGGGAGTACGCTCGTGAGAGCCGCCACATTTCGCTGATAGTCGGGATTATCCTTTGCGAAAATCTCAGCGGCGCGGAGTTTTGCCCGAACGTTGCCCGACAGATATTCCGAGGTTTCCTCCCAACCGTCAAGCGGGTTTTCCGTAGCTTTTTCGGGGTTGAGGTAAATCAGATTATCTGCTTTCAGCACATCAATAACCGTCTGCTGCTCTTGACCGCAAAGCGCAGCCATATACGGAATATCCATTTTACCACGGGTATCAATGGAAACCTGCATAGCCTCCTGCGGCGTGTCAACGTGGGTTATCTCGGCGGTGTACTTGATGGTTCTTTTCGTGAAGAAATCCGACTTTTCTACCGTCTTTTTTTCCTCGTCGATAATCTCCAGAGCGCAGAGGGAATTGTAATCATCGTCACGGTCGAAAACCTGTTGATTTGTGCTGTCATTGACGTAACCGTACTGCTTTACAAAGCGGTCGTACTGCGTGTTTAATGTCGTTTGCAGAGCCGCAAGCTGTTCATCGGAACAGTTCTGCTCCTGTGCCGATAGAATTTCACGGAACGTACTCCGCAGCTCGTTCAGAGCCTTAATTCGGTCGAGTTTTTTGCCTGTTTCCGTGACTTCGGTCATTATGTTGTTTTCACGGAAATACATCTTGCCGTCAACCTCGGCAAACGTGAAATTCCGCACGTCCGCTATCGCAGGAATAACGCCTGCTTCTTTGTCACGCTGTTCGGTGCGCTTTCGGAGAGCGTTGGTTAATTTCAGTGTGGAAACCGCATTCTCAAGCTGTTCCTTGAGGTCTGCGCCCTCGATAGGAACGCAAGCAGTTTCGGCAGCGTTGCCATACATCGAAAATTCCACGCCCTGTTTCATAGTGCCAAGCACCATTTCGGGGTGGTCGATAAAGTAATTGTTGACGGGAACGCCGTCATTGTTCTTTCCCACATAGCACCAATCGGGCATTTCCACAGCCATTTTCTCACGCTTCTGGAAGAACAGAATATCCGTTGTTACCTCCGTCCCTGCGTTCGCCTTGAAAGCATTGTTCGGCAGACGTATTGCGCCGATTAAGTCCCCACGGCGAGCAAGATATTCACGGACTTTCGGATTTTCCTTGTCCATTGTTCCCTTTGTGGTGATGAGCGCCGCAACGCCGCCCGGAGCTAGTTTGTCGAGCGTTTTTGCGAGAAAATAATCGTGGATAAAGAAATTTTCACGATTGTAACGCTTGTCCGAAACTCCGTAAGAGCCGAACGGCACGTTTCCAACGGCGGCGTCGAAAAAATTGTCCGAAAACTCGGTTTTCTCAAAACCCGTAATCTGAATGTCCGCACTCTGATAGAGCTGTCTGGCAATCCTGCCGGATATGCTGTCGAGTTCCACGCCGTGGAGGTGGCTGTTCTTCCGCATTTCTTCGGGCATTGTGCCGAAAAAGTTACCTACGCCCATTGCGGGTTCAAGGATATTTCCGCCGTCAAAACCGAGCGTTTCCAACCCCTTGTAGATTGCGTTTATGACGGTCGGCGAGGTGTAATGTGCGTTCAGAACCGAGCCTTTGGCGGCGGTGTATTCCTCGTCCGTCAGCAGCTCTTTCAGCTCCTTGTATTCGCTTGACCACTGAGAATTGTTGCTGTCAAAAGCCTGCGAAAGTCCGCCCCAACCGACATATTTTGCGAGTACCGCCTGTTCTTCGGGTGTGGCAAGGCGGTTTTCACTCTCAATCGTTTTCAGAGTGCGGATTGCGGCAATGTTTGCGGTGAATTTTGCCTTTGCGCCGCCCTCGCCCAAATGCTCGTCCGTTATAGTGAAATCGTGCTTTTCAACGGCGGTTTGTTCGGGTTCGTGACGGGGTGTGAGGTCTATCACAACATCGTGCAGCTTAACCTCTTGCTCCTGTCTTTCAGAAGAAAAGAGATGTGCGTTGCGGCTGTCCTTACGCAGATTTTCCTCGAAAATATCCTTGTTAGTAACCTCGACTTCCCAAGAGTAACCTATATCGGGCTTAAATGATACGAAATTGTCCCCGATATTTATAATGGTAGCCGAATACGGCATACTATTATGCTCGATTTCGATATGGTCGCCTACCTTATAAATAGGAGTACCCTCAATCACAGGCTCGGTGTTGTGCGGAAGTAAGCCGTAGCTGTCAAGGATTTTCACGGCTCTGCCGTAGCCTACATCATCGTGACTGTTGTGTTCAAGGACAAATTGAGCGTTTTTTATTCGTCTGTCAATGTCCGCTTGTGTGATGAATTCGTTGTTGTCAATGAGCCTTGCAATGCGGTCGGCAACTTTTTTCCAACTGAAATTCACCGTTGTATTCTCGCCGTTGTCTAGTTTAATTGTAAGGGAAATTCCCTTGCTGTCGTGGTCGCTCCAAGCAATTTTTCCCTCGCCCGAATGACCGCCCGTTCCGAACTCTTTGGAGAGAAATTTCGGAAATTCGGTAGTATCTCCTTTGTGCAGCTTATAGAATTCCTCTATGCGGAATTTACCGTCCTCAAATCCCGAACCGTGGCGAATAAGGTCCTGCTTCAGCGCAGCTTCAACGTCAACGCCGCAGATTATCTTCTTTTCGGTTGTATCTTCGTCAAAGTCGCCGAACAAACTCATTTGAATAGGTTCGTCAGGTTCGTCAGGCGTGGTGGGATAATCTCGGAGCATTTCATCGGGGATTTCCTCAAAATCGGCGGTATCGGGAACAGGCTCGGCGGTTATTTCGGGAGTTTCCTCCTGCGCTCCGAGTTGCCTGTCAAGTTCTTCGTGGCGGTCAAATTCTTTCCGTGCGGCGGTAATAAGCGCATTGCCGAGAATTTCCCAAGAATGAGTTACCTCAAAGCCGCCGTTGGTGCGGAATGTGATACTTTTCTCGTCTTTTGTTGCGGAAATCGTAACTTCGCCGATACCGTCAGAATTGTCGTAAAATTGAATATGGTCGAGTTTTCCGTACATTCCCTTTGCAAGTTCCGCACGGACGTCCTCGCCGTTATGGTATCTTGTTGTTATGTCCTCGAATTCGTCCGCTGTCATTCCTGCTCCGATAGACCAATAACCGCTTATACCGCCGTATTTCGGAGCTTGTTCATAGCGGAAAAGTTTGTCGGCGAGAGTGTCCATTTCATCGCTTGCAAGCTGATTTTCCGCAAGCAGAGTTAGATTGTCAGTCAAGGTGCGCCTTGTTTTTCGTTCCTCACGGGAAAGTGTAAAATCGGGGACTTCGGTAAAACCGTAGCTGTCCACGAAATGAGCCATTGTCTTGCCGTCCTGCTTAATGCAGATTACGTCGCTAACCGAAAGCGAACGTCCGTGATAATCTTCAGGCTGATTGATGTTGAACTTTTGAAAAATCCCGTCAAGAGTTTCATTAGGCTGTAACCGCCCACGATACACCCTGTTGTAGTTCTCACGGTCTACATACATTCCGTGGGACTGCATATATTCGGTGTTGGTAAAGCGATAGTCCCGTAAATCCTCGCCGTCCTTTAGCTGAAAAATAGCATATCTCGGCTCGGTCAGGGCAAGGAGCTTGTCAACATAGTTTTCTTCTCTGCTTGAAATATCCTCGCTGTCCGTCATAAATTCCTCGACTGCTTCATCAAAGCCTGCGCTGCCCCTGTCGAGAGTTTCCTGCTTGCAATTTTCAAGCAGATATTCAAGAGGGTCGTCTTTGAGTACCGCATTGAAAATATCTTCGTAGGTAAGGTAGTTATAAACTAATTGCCCACCTGCGGAATTGTCGGGGTTGTAGTAAATCCAAGTGACCTGTTCAATTTCGGGGGAAACATAGAATTTGTCAATATCGGAAGGAATTTCGGGTGCTTTGTTTATACCTGCGGTTTCGGAGATGATGTCGTTCAGCTCGTTTTCGGGAATTTCCCTTATAGAAGTTTTCTCCTCATAGGCATAATTAAATGCCTTGCTGAAAATCGAATTGCAAAGGGGAACGGTAGCCATATCACTGCCGAGAACCGCCTTTGTTTTTTCTACAATATAGTTCCACTCTTCGGGGTAGGTATTTTCGTAATCCGCACTAACAGAAACAGCGGGGGAATTTTCTTCCTCCGCTGTTGTATCGCTGTTTAATCTCTGTGCTGCAGGACTATCTGCTCCATTACCTCGTGTTCCACTATGAAGCCCCTCGTTTTCTCCCACTTTTCTATCTCCACGAAGGTTTTCGGTCGGGGATTCTTCTGAGCGTACTGCTTCCGAAGGAGTTCCCATAATGCCCACGCTTCCTTGTCTATCTGACGGGGTATCAGCTCCCATTTCAGCCGCCCTTGCAGCGACGGGATTTCCTCCGGGTAATTCTCCGTCATAAACTTCTGCCACGCCTGTCCCCATCTGCCTATCGGTTCGCTCATCAGCTCCTGTTCCTCGTCCGTCAGACCGAGGCTCATCTGCTCCAGATATACGAACGTTGTCGGGTCGAGTTTGTACGTCCTGCCGTTCTCCTCGATTATTTCGGGGTAATACTTCTGTTCTTCCCCGCACCATATCTGCTTGATTTCTGCCATTTCGCATACTCCTTTCGGCAATTATTGTGTTGATAGTTTTTTCCATGGACAGCAGCGCAGGTCTTGCGGCTATCTGTGCATATTCGGTCAGCTTTTCCGCCTCTGCCTTGCTGTGTACAAGGTCAAGTGCGGCAAGGTCAAGGGGAGAGTTCTTGTATTTGAAACTGCTGTCGAGTTCACACCGAGCCACCACAAAATACTGCGTTATCGAGATGAAAGACTTTTCAAACGCCGCCCTGTCATTCTCGGATATGTTCAGAGCCTTTATTGCGCTGTCAAGGCTGTCCCTTGCGGCGTTTGCTCCGATAGCGTTTACGCAGGACGAAAGACTTTTGTATTCCTTGTTTTCGGCTTTGGAATAGGCTGTAACAAAGTCCTGCGCTGTCTGCTTATCCAAAGTCCACTGATAAGGCTTTCTGCCGCCGCCCGTCTGCGAAATATCGAAATAGTGCTTGATTGCGTTTCCGTTCAGGACGGCAATGCTCCTTTCACCACGCTGTACCGTTCGCCCAAATTGCTGCCAAGTGTCGAAATCCGCAACCATTGAAGCGTTGGGATTTGTCGCAAACATTATCATTGTCTGCATTGTCGGCAGCTTGTAGAACTTTCCTGCGTATTTCAGATAGTCGGCGAAAGCCGATTTATCCGTGTAGAGCTTCTCGGTTATGCTCTCATACCTTTCTCGCACCTCGTCTATTCGTGCCATTGTTTCCTCCTCAATCTAAGTTTATCACATTAAAGTGTAAAAGTCAAGTAGTTTTTAGAAAAATATCCTTAGAAAAATATCCCCCGACCTGTGAAAATCGGGGGATATGAACGCTTGACAATTAGTGCATACTGTGTTTGGGCGGCTTGTTTTCATTCACCTGCTTTGGCGGTACAAGGCTGTCCTTGATAGCCGTAGCCTTCGACAAATCCGCCTTGTTGACGAAAATAGTGGTTTTGTCCTCAATTCGTGCCTGATACTTAATGCCTGCTTTGTCAAGTTCAGCCATAATCTTTTGTGCAAAGACATTGTTCTGCTTCGGGAGAGCCGCTATCTCACTCTTGTCACCGAGTTCTGCATACTTTACGCCCTTGTACTCAACCTTTCCGAGAGAGTGGAACGAGCCGAGAACCGCCTTATCAAGTTTTTCGTGCATATCCTTTGTGATAGGCATAGCATACTGCGAGTAATCGCCAGCCTGCGTCTGATAAGAGGGCATTGATACGAACGGCGGCTTGCCCTCGGTAGCAAGTACCTTGACATCTCTTACCACAATACAGCCGTCGATTGTGACCTGTCCTGCGGCTTTGATATGTGCGTTGTTCTCGACAGGCTTTAACTGTACACTCACGGAAGATTTCGACTGTTCCGCTGTCGGCAGATTGTTCTTGATTGTCTTTTCGGGAGAAGCCATAAGCTGCTTATAGCTTTTCAGGACCGCATTGTTAATAGCTTCTCTCGCTTCTTTGGTGACAGGGAAAGCCACATCTGTATAGTCGCTGCCGATTTTCTTTGAAGGCATAGCGACAAATGCACCCTTTTCTCCCTCAACGACCCTCACGCCACGGACCGAAAATTCGTTATTGATAACCACGTTTGCGATAGCCTTTGTGCTGCCTCCGTTGTCAATCTTTGAGATTGACGATACATCAAAAGTAGTGTTGTGTTCCATAGATTTTCCTCCTGTAAAATTGTACTGTGTATGTTCAGCCGCCCACTTGTTAAACGGAACAAGAACAGGCTCGCCGTATTTTCCGTTTTCCAAAGTGGGAATGCTGTTGACTTTATCAAAGCCTATTTCCGTTGCCGCCTTATGCATTACGGATAAAAGGCTGTTGTCCATAGAAAAGGGGCTTCGTGTAAAATCATCAACGAGAACATTTTCTCCCGCACGGACGTGAAGAATATCAAAGGCGGCAGTTCCACGCTGTACTCCCATAGCAAGCCGAGCAGAGGGTTTTCCGTCGTAACCGAGAGCGTGTTCGGAATTATACGGCTCTTTTCGCAGCTCATCAAACCGCTTTTTCGCTTCGTCAAAGGAGTTGAAATACTCGATTTTGCTCTGCTTTTCGTACTCGCTCGGAAACGCCCAAGTCCGCATATCGGGAATGACATATACACGCCAGTCCTGCTTGTTTTCTTCAGCCATAGACTATCTCCTTTCTGATTTCACGTTAGTAAAGGCAATTCTTTTCGGGTAAGGATACCCGCCGTTTTCGCTGTTGGAGCGTTCCCAATAGGAATATCCGCTGCCGCTTGCATTGAGTACGGAGAGAACACCCTCAACCGTAAGTCCCGTATCTGCGGGAACAGACAGCACCATTGTCTTTGCCGTGGAACATCTTCTGCTTCCGATAACGGAATAGTTGTTTGCATTATCCACAAGGCAGTATGCAATCCTGTGTCCAACCTTGCTCCCGTCTGCACCTGCAATACCGCCGTTGTTCTTGCCGTTCAGAAAGAGATTTGCAACATAGCAGCTCTTTATGTACGCCGATTTGTCCGAGGTTGCCGTACCGACAATGCCGCCGCTGTTCTCAGCGGTAGAGGTGAACGTGCGAACGCCGCAGCCGATTATATTACCGCCCGATGCGTGACCGTCCTTTCCGTCATCATACAGCATAACGCCGTATGCTGTTCCTGCAACGCCGCCTGCTGATTTTGCTGAGCCGTTTGCGGTAATGTTGTTTGCAAGACAGCCGGTAGCTGAATATGCGTTGCCGACAATGCCGCCTATATTTTCGGCGCCGCTGATTGTAATTCCGTCAGCCATACTGTCTGAAATTACACCGCCGTAACCGCAGATACCGCCAGCGTTCTCTGCGCCGTCTGCGGTTATCTTGCAGTTCGTGACCTTGCAGCCTATGAACTTAGAATTACCTGTTGCAAAATATCCGTCGCCCTCGCTCGATGTGAAAGAGTAGGACTTGACCTCGTTGCAGATAACGCCGACATTATCGTAATCGCCTGCCTTGATGTTTGCGCCGCTTATAACCACGTTTTTAATCGTGCTTGCCGCAACAGAGCCGAACAGACCGCCCTCGCCCGACAGGTTCTTTATCGTGTAGCCCTGTCCGTCATACACGAAGAAATCATAAGCTTTGTTGTCGTAGCCGCGGGAGATTGTTTTCGTGTCAATCGGCTTTCTGACCGTGTTTTTCGGGAATGAAATATCAGCAGTCTGAATGAAATATCCGTTTGCTTTCTGCTCTGACAGTCGCAGGAGTTGGTCGTAATTGCTGATGATATACGGATTTTCCAAAGTACCTTTACCGCCGCCGTATTCGTTCAGAACACGGTAAAGGGTTGTGTTCTTGCGGAATTTGCTCTCAACACCGCCGTAATACTCGATTGTGCCGAACTCTCCGTTCTGCTTTTTGGTGGAGTAGCCGTAAGTACAGCCGAAAACGCTGTTGTAAATATCGTTTTTATCGTCCACAACGGGGAGCGTGACTTTCGCATAACCCGTCATATCCAACGGCACACGGTATTCAAGAGGTTCTTTGTTGAGATAGCTCCTGTCAACCGTTATTTTTATGTATTCGGCACTCTGCCATTTTGCATAAACGTCACAGTCCTCGGACACTTCAAGGTTCTCAATGCGGACGGGCGAGTTTTCAAAATACCAACCCGAAACAACCTTGCCGTCCGCTTGAACTCCGAAATCGTCAAGCATATTCAGTATCGAGCCGATTTCTGCGTCGATAATCTGCACGTTATCATCATAGTGCAGCGTAACCTTTGCGGTAGGCGGCGTTTTGCTCCACACCGCATAAAGCGTGAGATTTTCAGAGGGCATTGAAAGGCTCTTTAACGCCGATTTTGCGTTGTTCGTCTTTGCCCAGCCCGACAGGAACAAGCCGTCCTTGTAGATAGAAACATCTTTCGGCAGAGGAACGCTGTCACCATACTTGACCTCGGCTCTTGAGAGCTGTCCCGTGCCGCCGTTGGAGTTGTATGTCACGATAAAGGTATCAGGCTCCCACACGGCATACACTGTCACATTTTCATACGGCATTTTGTAGTCGTACAGCGGATAAAGTATATCGGTGTTATCCGAAAATCCTATCAGCTTGTAGCCCTTTTTCGTCAGAGATTTCGACGCTGTTTCCGCAGAGGGCAGAACCACATACTGTCCTGCCTCGGATGAAATGCTCTCGAGCGAACCCTCACCGCCGTTGGGGTTGAAACTGATTGTATAAACGCCGCTTGTTCCGCTTGATGAACCGCCGCTGTACCCGCTGTCCGAATATCCGCTGTCGGTAGTTTTCTCGGTCGGCTCGCTTGTTTCAAGGGGAACAGGCTCGTCCACATATTCCTCGGCGGTAGTTTCGGCTGTTTCGGGCGCAGGAGTTTCCGATGTAGAGTTAGTTTCCGTTGTCGGAGTTTCGGTTTCTGCGCTTTCCGATGTTTCGGTAGTTTCAACCGTTTCCGAACTCCCGCTTGTTTCGTTGCTTTTATCACAGCCAGAAACTGATGAGAAAATAAGCAGAGCAATCAGCACAACCGCCGCACCGCCGATTATCAGGATTGTTTTCATATCGAGCTTACTCTTGCTGCCCTTTTTCGTGGATTTGCCCGTTGTTATGATGTAGGTGTTGCTGTCCATAGGCGTGAGTTTACCCTCGGACATCAGCTGCTCAAACAATTCAGCGGTAACTCCGTCGGTTAAAGGTGCGTCCGTCTTGTACTGCGTATAGGCGCAATCAACGATTTCCGTCCTTGTTTCCTTTACAAACGCCTTGTATTCTGCCGACTGCGTGACCAGCTTTTCAGTAAACGGTACGCCGTTTTCGTCGGCGTTCTGTTCGGGTACGATAAAGAGGGTTTTATCCTCGTTATCGAAACTTGAAATTACAACCTTAAAGAAATACATCACTTGCCGCCTTTCTTGGGTTTATCTTCAAACCTCATCTCAAAGCCGACCTTGGGATTTCCGTTTTTGTCCGTCCTGTCTTTGAAAAAGATGATACCGTCGTAGGTTTTGCCCTTTTTTTCGGACCACAAACCCGTTATTTTGACTTCACCCTCTGCAAGAAGCTTTTTCATTATGCTGTCGGTCAGTTTTTTCTTCTTGGACGTGAAAAATCTGTCATCCTCATAAATGCGGAAGATACAGCTTTTCGGGGTGTTCTCACAGTAGTAAACCGCCGTGTTGTCTCTCACGAATTTGTACACGTTGCCGCCGCATTTCGGGCATTTTCCGAGAGAAACCTTCGGGGGAGCTTTTCTCAAAGAGATATGCTCCTTGCCTTTTTCGGTTTCGATAATCGACTTTATCTTTGAGATAATGCCGCCGATAACCTCGTCTGCGCTCACCGAGCCGTTCTGAACAGCGGATAACTGTAATTCCATTGTGGCAGTCATTTTAATGGACTTTACCGCTTCGGGCAGAAGGTCAATCATCTGTATTCCCGTTTCGGTGGGAATTATTGTTTTGCCTTTGCGGACGGCATACTCGTCGGATAAAATCTTCTCGATTATCATTGCCCTTGTCGCAGGAGTTCCCAACCCACGCTCTGAAACATACTCGGAAAGCTCCTTGTCTTCAATTCTGCGGTCGATATTCTCCATAGCCTTTAACAGCGCACTTTCCGTATAACGCTTCGGCGGCATGGTTTCGCATTCCTCTACCTTTATAGTGAATTCGGATACCGTATCTCCCTCGGCATAATTCAGCGGTGTATCGACATCTTCATCGTCAATCTCAAACATCTTCCAGCCGAGATTTACAGGTACTTTCAGCTTCTGCTTGAATGTTTCGCCTCCAATGTCGAAAATGTATTCTGTTTCGTCATACTCATAAGGCGCAGACAACACTTCAAGGAAACGATTAAGGACAAGTTCAAGTATGCCTGTTTCATCACGGGTAAGTTCTGTATTCCTTGCCTGTGCTATATTTTCGGTGGGAATGATTGCGTGATGGTCGGACACTTTACTGTTGTTAATAACTCGGCTGTCTATATTCAAACCGTGTACCGACATCATATCCACAATTTCCTCGTTGTACTCACGCACCATATTCACTCGTTCGGGGAGAATGGCAGCCATATCCTCTGTCAGATAGTTACTGTCCGTTCGTGGATATGTAAGCAGCTTTTTCTCGTAAAGGGTCTGCATTATTGAAAGCGTTTTTGCCGCCGAAAAGCCGAGCTTCTCGTTTGCTTCAACCTGCAAAGAGGTGAGCGAAAATAATAAGGGGCGGTTCTGCTTCTTTCTCTGCTTTTTTACGGAAACAACCTTGCAAGGGCTTCCCATACACTTATTATATATTGCTTCGGCGGCTGTCTTGGTGGGGAAAGTATCCGTATCGCCGTCAAACCAAACAGCTTCACCGTTGAGAGTGAGCTTATAGAAGGTCTGCTTTGTAAATGCGTTATGCTCCTTTTCCCGCTGAACAAGCATATTCAACACCGCAGTCCGCACTCGTCCGATTGAGAATTTCACGCCGAAACAATCCGTATAAAGCCGTGTCAGGTTTATTCCCCAGAGCCAATCGAGCTTGTTTCTTGCAAATCCTGCCGCAAAGAGAGTATCGTAATCACTTGCGGGCTTCAGATTTTCAAAACCGTCACGGATTGCCGCCTCTGTCATAGAAGAAATCCAAAGGCGGCTCACGGGCTTTCTGCAGCCTACATAATCGTAGATATATCTGAATATGCACTCGCCCTCACGTCCTGCGTCGGTTGCTTCAATTATTTCGTCAACCTTGCCGCTGTTCATCAGCTTTTCGAGAGTAACAAGCTCTTTCTCGGCGTTTTCGACAGGTACAAATTCAAAATCGGGGAGAATAGGGAGCGCCGCTATATCCCACTTGCTGTATCTGTCGCTATATTCTTCGGGCTTTTTGAGCCTTACAAAGTGTCCTCTTGCGGAAGTGACCATATAACCGTTTCCGCAAAGTGCGCCCTCTGCATTTTTCTTTGTTGCGCCGAGAACCGCCGCTATATCACGCATTACCGACGGTTTTTCCGCTACTACCAGTTTCATCTGTGTTTTCCTCCTGCTTTGTATTTTCCGTGCTATTTATAGCACAATCGTTGTTATCGCCGCTATCGTCGAACAGTCCTGCCGAAACTGCCTCAACAACCGTATCAATGTCGATATTCCTGCCTTTGAGCAATTCAAACAGCCTTTGCGTTTCCAATTCAAAAATCTTTTTCGCAAGACCGTCCAATTCGGCATTGAGAGCCTTTACAGTTGCTTTCTTCTGTTCGATAGCCGCATTTGCTTCTGAGAGCTTCTGCCGCTTTGAAGCCGCTTTTTCTTTCAGTGCGGTTATCTTTTCATCTGTTGTCTGCACTCTACAACCTCCTCTGTTTCCGCTTTTCACGGATTTTGTGGATTGAATATATCGTAATAGAACCAAGGAGCAATCCCATATCCACAAGGCTGACGTGGAACTGCGGACCTTCTTCCTGCTCCGTTGCTTCTGTCGGAATATCAAAGAAATTCGCCTTAATTGTGAAGAACAGCAGCGTGAGGACAGCCACCAATACTATGCAAATGCACACACGCTGCTTTATGCTCTTTGCCATAAAGCGAGAATACAGCTTTTTCACAGCCGTTTATCACCTCATTCCCAATAGTCGAGTAAGCCCTGTATTATGGCTTTTGAAGCCTCATACCGTGCTTTCTCGTTTTCCGTAAAGTTGTAGATTTCGGGATAATCCTTATTGTAATAGTCCTTGACAGTGTAGAGTTTAACCGTTAGCTTTGTGTGATTTACGGGACAATATGGGTGTCCTGCACAGTAATAGTGCGTGTGACCGTCTTCGTCCTTATACGATGCACAGCGGTCGCTCAGATATTTCGTTTTGCAATTCTCACCGGGACAGGCTTCGGGAGAGGTTTCAACCGCCGTTTTATAAACTAAAGTATCGCCCCAACGACAGGAGTTTTCATTTACGGTTTTCATAAATTCCTCGAAATCTTCCTTTTCAAAGTCGAAATCGTAAATCTCACCGTCAGATACTCTGTCTGCCTGCTGTTTTTCTCTCGTCATCAGCACAAACAGCAGCGACATATAATCCGCATAATCGTCCGTGCCGAAATCTTCTATAAGGGCATTTATCGTTGTATCTGCGCCTTTTGCAGGATAGAAAGTGCGGTTATTGTTTTTGTCGATGTACTGAATTATTTTTCTCGGTGCTTTGGTATCGCTGTCGCAGAACGATGTGACTTGGTTTTTCAATGCGTCCTTTGCCTGTGTTTCCATAACATCCTTTGCCTGTTCGATAAACTCCTTGTAGCCCTCGTAAATCTGCTCGGGGGTCTGTGAAGAATTATCGTCCACAAGCCACGCACCGCCGCCCGCAACCGAGCCGCCTGCGCCGCCGATTACCTCGGATATACACAGACAAATTACAAGGACAATAAGAATTACTCCGATTACGATTAAGCTGTACGGCATTGTTTCCGCAATCAGGCTTGCAACCTTTGAAGCCGCATTAACAACCGCTTTGGCGGCGGCTTGTGCGGCTTTCGCAGCAGCTTTAGCCGTTGTTTTTGCGGCGTTCACCATTGCTTTTCCCGCAGCCTTTGTACCATTGCGGACCGCTTGTTTTGCCAGATAGTCAACCTGCGCTTTCAGCTTGTTTCTGAGCATTTTCTTTCGGAGTGTCCGTTTGAGTTCCGCAGAAGTCGGCTTGTGGAGTTTACGGTAAACACGCTTTGTCAGCTTTGCGCCCTTTTGAACCCCTTTAACGCTCGTCTTTACGGTGGTTTTCACACCTCGCTCCGCATATTCGGCAGCTTGAAGTCCCGCTTTTGCTGTTGATGTTCCCGTATCGTTATTGTCGCACTTTGAATAAAGCTGTTGCTTTACCATTTCAGCAGGCTTTTTCGCAATGTTGGATACCTTTTTTGCACCCGAAACGCCCATAGGAACGAGCTTTTTCAGCTTGCCGCCGCTTGAACCGATTGAACCGCCGCCCATTGCCATTTGCATAAGGTCGGCTTGTTTCTTATCAACCTTGAACTTTCGGTTTTTCAAACGTTTAAGCTTGAGTTTTTTCAGCTTTATAGGCTTTTGACGGTAGATAACACGTTCCTTACGCTTGGTGAGCTTTTCGGAACTGACAACGCCGTTTTTCAGCACCTTGTATTTCTTCGCTTTTGGCTGATTAGGTGAAAGCTTGTATTGCTTTGGCGGTCGAAACGGAATTGTCTTGACTTTGCCGTTGGGAATTTTCCCTGCCTGCACCGACCTTGTTGTTTTCTTGTTTGCGCTCGGCAATAACTGATTTCGGGGCGAGTGCTGCTTTTTTTCAAGGGAAACGTTTTTCTCCCTCTGCACCCCGACACTTTGTTTCGGCGGGGTGGATTTTTGCGATGGAGAAACCGTTTTTATTTGTGGTTGAGCCGTTTGAAGTTTTTCACCTTGCTTGCCCGGTGAATTCGTTGGTTTGTTCGGAATAGAATTATTACCACGCTGTTCGACGAATTTCCCGTCAGCGTGATTGACTGTTCTTTCCGATTTCTCCGACGGAGCTGTCGGGGTGTTTTGGGAATGAGCCGTTTGTAGTTTCCCGCTTTGCTTGCTTTGTGCGTTCGGCGGTCTGTTCGGAACGGCGTTTCCACGCTGTTCGGCAGGTTTCGCTTTATCGTCGGCGTGGGTAACTGTTCTTTCAGTCCTGCCAGTCAGCTCACGTTCGTTTTTCTTAGACAGAGAGGTTTTTTCGGCAATGCTATGCTCGATTGCTCTGTCATTGACGGAATGAGCCTTTATGCCGCCGTTTTCGGTTATAACTTTCACATTACCACCTCCTTTACAGCGTGAAATACTTACTCACCGAACTTTGTTGTCATCAGCTTATAGAGCTTCGTATCCGTCGGGAAGTCGTCCTTAAACGGCAGCGAGCCGTTCAGACCGCAGTAAATCAACCCGCTGCCTGCGGGCGCACCCGTTACGAAATTCATCATATTTTCGGGTATCTTCAGCAGGTGCGAGAGCTTGTCACGGTCGCTTGCGGCTTGGTTCAGCATAAGGATAAACTCGGAGTTGGAAAGCATTGAACGAGCCGTGTCGGATTTCAGCAAATCCTCTACGTTCTGCGTTATGCCTGTCGGAATACCGCCCCATTTTCTTGCACGTTTATACAGCTCAAACAGGAAGTTTGCGCTTTCCTCGTTGCGGAACAGCAGATAAATCTCGTCAATGTAAATGCGAGTTCTTATGCCACGCTCACGGTTACGCACGATTTTATCCCACAGATTTTCAAGCACGACCATCATTCCTAACGGCTTTAACTGCTTGCCCAAATCCTTGATGTCGTAAACAACCACACGGTTATTCACGTCCACATTCGACGGGTAGGAGAATGTTTTCATAGAACCGTTTACATAGAGTTCAAGCGACATATACAGCGGCTTAGCTTCTTCCGATGTCTGCTTGGCAAGAATATCGTAATAATCTTTCAGCGTGGGCATTTCGGTTGTTTTTCCGAGCAGAAAATCACGGTAAACCTCGTGCAAGCAGTTGTCGATAATGGTTTTCTGTTCGGGCGAAATGCCTTGTTTTCCCATAATGGTTTCAAAGAACGACAGGAAAAAGTCATATTTTGAGCTTACGACATCTTCGCCCTTGTTGTACTCCTCAATGGAAATCTCTAATGGGTTGAGGTGCGTTTCGCTGCTTTCGGATATGTAGAGCAGTTCGCCGCCGAGAGCCTTGACAAGGTTTGTGTACTCACGTTCGGGGTCAACGATAATTATTTCATCGTTGGTCGCAAGGAACACATTCACCATTTCACGCTTTGCGCTGAACGATTTACCCGAACCGGGGCAGCCCAATATAAAGCCGTTGGCGTTAATCAAGCTCGCTCGGTTGAAGATAATAAGGTTGTTGGTTGTCTGATTAAGACCGTAATATACGCCGCCTTGCTGTGACAGCTCTTTTGAATTAAACGGCATAAACACACAGGCACTCTCGGTTGTAAGCGTTCTGCGGACCTTAAGGCGGCAATTTCCGAGTGGCAAACAGCTTGCCATTGCATCCTCCTGCTGAAAATTCGCTCTTGACGTAGTGCAAACGTGCTTACGGAACACAGCTTCAATCTTGTCGGTATTGTTATCGAGGTCATCAAAACTCGTCCCCGTAACCATTACAACAAGGTTAAGCAGGAACATCTTCTGATTTTTACTCTGCAAGTCATTGAGCAGTTCTTCCGCTTCTTCAAGCGACTGTTTCAAATCATCGGAGATTACATCGGAATAAACGCCGTGCTGTGCCGCCTTTTTCTCTTTCTGCATTTTGTTGGAGCGCATTGCCGTCAACTGCCGCTTGACTACCTTGATTGCCTCGCTCGGCTCGACAGGTGCGATATTTACCGTCACCACAATCGGGAGAGAGGTTTCACACAGGTCTTTCAGCATATCGTCAACCAATGACGAGGGAAGATGTTTCAGATAGACCATTCGGGCGAATTTATCGTTGTACATAAAATAGTCTTTCTTGAACTCAAAGTAATCGGGGCAGCACAGCGACTTTTCCGACCCACGCAGAAATTCCGAGGACGAAATAGGGCGTATCTCTTGGTTTACACCTCTGAAAATATCCGCAATAATACGGATACGCTCGTTCGCTTTCAGCTTATCAACGGTACTGCCGATTTTCTGAAAACAGGTTCGCAAATACAGTTCCTTTGCGGCTAATTTCTGCTGTGCCAGCTCAAAAGTAGGCGCAGTAACCGTGACGGTGAAATACTTCTTGGTAGTAATACCGTTCTGTCCCTGCTGCATTTTGTCAAGCAGCATTTCGTTGTACTCGTCACGGTATTCATCAAAGCCGTCATCGGCGTGTTTAAGCAGAATTTGGCTTGAAAACTCTTTCTGATTGATTACGTTGTTATGCAGAGTGACCTGCACATCGTCGCTTGTATCGAAGCTGTTCAGCAAATCCCCGTAGGCAAGGAAAATCCGTTCCTGCTCCGTTCCGTCGGCTGCGTCGTAAGTCACATCTGAAAAAGAATAAGTGACGGAATAGCGGTTCTTCTCCACCTCAAAGATATACTTTCCGTGAACGTGTTCGTAGGGAATAGTGTCCTGTACAGTCTTTGCGACTTTTCGGACAGCTTTTTCCTTTGTCTTTCTCGGCTTTTTCTGCTTTGCAAGCCGAGCCTTGTCTATGTCCTTTGCCGAGCTTTCGGCAGCGGGCTTTTTTGAAGAAAAATTGCCCATTATTTCTTGTTACGCTCCTTTCTCTCTTTGTGCTTTAATTCCGCAATCTGATGTGCGAGTTCATCTTCGATAATTTCGTTTCGGCAGTCCCAGAATACGGGCAGTTCCTCATACTTTCGTTTCTGCGGCTCTGCCCATTTCTGCCGATACAACAGCAGCAGGAACTGTTCAAACGGCATACCCTCATACTTGAAAAAACCGAAAGCGAAAATCGGGACGGCAATAAGAATTACAAGCCACCCCACCATATCCTCACCGAGATAGTCCTTGCCGAAAATGAAAAGAGGAACGCATATTGCCAACGCCGCCGCAGCACAAACGCATTGACGGACAGTCAGACCGAACAGGTATTTCTCCTTGTATTCCGTTATTTCTTTCGGCATTTTTATTTCAATCAATCGTCATTCCTCCTTACATTGCGCCGCAGATTTTCTTTGCCCAACTGCCCGAACTCATTACTCCGATACCCAGCGTTAGCGTTGTTATCAAGCCAAAAATTCCGTCAAGAGCAAGGTTATAGCTGCCTATGCGACCGTCTATAAGCGCATTGTTTATGGCAGTATATGCTATAAACATAATCGCAAGGACGATAGACTGAAGCGTTACTGCGGCGTAAGATTTCAGAAAGCCTTTTCCGACGTCGGATAGACTTTCGCAAGCGAACGTTGACAGCGGAACGGGGGCTATCATTGTGTACACAGTCAGCTCAAAAAGTCTTGCAATAACAATCACATTTGCGATTATCATTACGATTTTCATAATCAGACCTTGAATTGAAATCTGCATATTGAGTATCAGCGGTTGGAAATTCAAGAAACCTGCGTCGGTATTGTTGACGATTTGCGAAGCCTGCGAACTAGAAACAAAATATTGTGCCTTTGTCATATCGTCGCCGTCTATGAACCTATACTGAGTGATTGTGCCTGCGATAGCATCAACAAAGCTATTGAAACCGCTGTATATCATATTTGTGAAGAATTCCGAATTATCCACACATACTTTAGCGACTACAAGTTTAATAGCCAGCATCATCACGTTTTCCCACGTTATCCACTGTAAGTGCAAGGTTTTGGTAAAGAAATCAATAAGGAAAAACATAACGCACAGCGTTAATGAAGTTCCTTTTATCATTGAAACCAAATCGGGTACGGCGGTTGTGGCAGATGTAAAAAGGCTGTCATTTGTCATCAACTCAATAAGCATTGAGAAAAGGCTGTTAAGCTCATTTACAATGCCATTGATGTTATCCAAGCATTGTCCGTATCCCCACATTTTTGTTCACCTCATTTCAAAGAAATGGAAACAGCGGCGAAGTCCTTAGAAGTGCCTCCGCCGCCCATTCCGTTTCGCCCGTGTAACCGGAAATTATCCCGTAATGCCGAACAGGTCAAGCGACAGCGTGAGCGCAAAGACAACAAAGCCGCTTGCGAGGGTCATAAGACCACGGGTCTTTGCTTCTGCGTCGTCGTTTTTGATTGCGAGAGCGAACATTACGCCGCCGACGAACGCAACCACAAGTCCAATTCTGCCTATCCAAGTAGCGAAAAATCCAACTACCTGACTGAATGCCGCCTCTCCGTCAACAACTCCGCCTTCGCCGCCGCCCTCGGCAAAAGCGCTTACGGCGGTTGCCATAGCCATAGTTACGGCGGTGGTGATAGAGAGAGCAATCTTCTTGCGCTTTGCGTTCAGGGCAGAAAAGAAGCCCTTTACGGTGGTGGGGTGCTTGGGTGCTGCGCTCTGCACAGCAAGTGTGTTGTTGTTTTCCATAATAGAAAAACCTCCTATAAAATAATAATATATGTACAACCACTAATGCGGTGAGTACCGAATTAAAATGCTATCGCCGAGGCAGCAATATCCTCGGTAATATCCTTTTCGCCAATAACCTTTGGCGAAGCCATATCATAATTTGCAAGGTCGGCGGGCAATGTATCATCGTCACGAAAATCGGGGTTTTCGCATTCGTCAAACATTTCATCACTCGGCGTTGCGTTTTCGTGTTGTTTCAGAGCCGCTTCGATTTCGTTGCGGTCAAATTCATCTTCAACTGTCATACTTTCCTCCTCATCGGGTATTTCTACATCTGTTATGGGCTTCTCATCGTCAGCCGTATCGTGCGGCTTTGCGGCGATAGTTTCCGTATAATACTCGGTCATATCGGGAGCTTTCTCCGTGATAATCCCGTCAATCAGATAAGCGTATTTCTTGTTGCTGTCCTCCAAGTATTTGTAATTCTGATGTTTTTCAATATCGAATTTGTGACAGAAAAAAGGGTACAGCGCACGGACAATAAGGACGCATTCGTTGGCTTTCATCACCTTTAATTCGTCTGTTGTCATCAGCTCTCTGCCCATTATGCTGTTGTTTTCGGAGGTTGACGGGGACTTGTGACTTCGTGTCCTGTTCTGCGAAACCACGTCAATCGTTTCCTTTCCAAGCGACTTTGAAATAGCCTCCAACGTGCTTGCTTCCTGTCCGCCTAAAAACAAAAGACTGTCGCAGTTACCTGTGACAATCTCCCACGATTTATCGTACATTTTCTTTAGCTGAGCCAAATTCTGAATGATTATGTTCGCCGAAATCTCCATTGAACGCATTGTAGCAAGCAGTTTGTCGAAATCGGGAATAGTGCCAATGTTCGCAAACTCATCAAGCAGACAGCGAACGTGAACGGGTAATCTGCCGCCGTACTTAAAGTTGGCGGTATCATACAGCGTATCGAATAACTGCGTGTACATCATTGCCGCCAAAAAGTTGAACGTTGCGTCCGAGGACGGAATGATTACGAACAAAGCTGTTTTCTTATCTCCGAGTGTATCAAGATGAATATTGTCCGTGTGCGTTAAGTCCGCAACTTCGGGCAAATTAAAAGCCGCAAATCGTACTGCGGCTGAAATAAGTATTGATTTTGCTGTTTCGGCAGGAGCTTTCTTAAAGTCGGCGTAATAAGAAACCGCCATACTCTGCGGATTTTCCTCCCGCAGCTCGTCCATCATTTCATCAAGAGGAGAACGATGATTTTCGTCCTGCTCGGAGATTTCTGCAAGCCGCATCATCTTCATTACCGTTGAGAAATTGCGGTCGAGGGAATTGCCATTCAAGTCCTTTGCGTCCTCTTTTTCAAGTAAAAAGAACGAAATCGCAAGAGTAAGCGCCTTTGTACTGTCGTCCCAGAACTGATCTCCGCCCGAAGAACCCTCTTGTTTGGTGTTCTTCATTAAGCAATTAACCATTTTCATAACGTAGGTTTTATTCATTTCGCTGTTCTTGTCATAGACATAATTAAACGGATTATAATTATTGCTATGCGCCATATCTATGAGGTTGAACACACGAATTTCAAAACCTGCCTTTTCCATAAGCTTACCGCAAGAACGGAGCAATTCGCCTTTCGGGTCGGTTACTACATAACTTGTATTTAACTGCATAATGTTCGGCTTGACGTAGAAACGGGATTTACCGGAACCCGAACCGCCTATAACCAAGACATTCAGATTTTCCCGGTGCTGTCGGGTGTTGAGCGACATTTTAACTTCTTGTGTGAGAATGATGTTATTGTCCGTTTCAAACGGAGATTTCTTTGGCGAAAGAGTTTCCTTTTCGCCTTTTTTCTTTTTTTCAGGCTTGTCCTCAAGGAGTTTTTCTTCCTTTTCGGTTGCCCATCGAGCCGAACCGTGTTCAACGCCCTTGCGGTGCAAACGCTTACGGCTTGTGTATTTCATCAGCGCATAAATGCCGAGAGCAAATGCGACAATCAGCGTTATTTTTGCGCTGTAACCAGAAAAGTCCGTGAAATGTTCCCCGACAATTTCGGGCGAGGTAAGCACTCGCTCAAATTCTCCCATTAGGAGATTAAAGTCAAGTGCGCCTGTTTCCTCGCTCACGGACAAATCCATAGCCGCACCGAGAGCTGCCGAAACGTACAGAACCGCAAACACGATTATTACATAGAGCATAATCGTGAGCATATCGGGCTTTTTCTTCTTCTTCATCGTTTCAGCCCCTTACTTTCGTTTAGTTTAATCTGCGGCTTCGGAGCTTCGGGAGTAGCTTGTTTTTTCTTCAGATTGTTCTGAATTTTGTTCTGCAAAACGCTTTGCTTTTGCGCCTTATCAACGATATGCTGAGCGTTCTCCTTTGGTATATTGAAGTTTCTTGCAATCTTATCCGCAACGTTTATCGTATTGAAGTTGTAGGTTCTTGACGTGCCGCCCAAGCTCACCGAAAAAGTATCCTGCGAACGTCGTTCAATCTGAACGCTCTGCGACATTCCGTCCCTGCCGACTGTGCGTTCTTCCATTTTGGATTTGATTTGCTTGTCAATCTTCGTTGCCTTTTCAATGGACTTTTCGGCTTGATGTTCCGACATTCCGAGCTGATTTGTGCAGATGTTTTTCATCTCGGTTTCGGACATAGTTTCGGGGGTTAGAGCCGCTGTTTTATCGCCATTCTGAATGACAATATGCGTTGTACCGCCGTCCTTGAAATTAACTGTGATATTGTCAATATAGCTTTACACATTTCACTCAAAAATTTTGAGCAACAGTGC
>ERZ780166.651-NODE-651-length-24902-cov-3.517527_pt1 | contig 24902 bp, 19 predicted proteins | sample MGYA00511366_ERZ780166 | MGnify/ENA primary metagenome ERZ780166 (study PRJEB29588, sample SAMEA2162231) | human gut metagenome | biome: human gut; feature: human-associated habitat; material: faeces | place: Denmark | collected 2008/2010 ...
GAATTGTAATGCAATCTTAAGTAATACTTATGCTGCCTGTGGTACTGCCTGATTTGGTCTTACAATGTCTCCCAACAGTTTCTTCGGATCATATGTTGTCCCCTTTGTCAGGATTGTAAAAATCACCCTCAGTATCTTGCAGGCAATCACTATGAGCGACTGCATCTTCTTTAGCGGATTTTGCTTCCTTGTCGTATAGTAAACATGCAGTTCCTTAAATTCCTCCGAATGTGCCACTGCCGACTTCGCTGCCTGGAATAACCAATATCTGAGTCGTTTGCGTCCTCTGTGACTAATTTTGGTCTCTCCGGTATGCTTACCCGAACTGCAGGCTACCAATCCTAATCCGCTTAACTTCTGTATTTCCTTTACATCGTCAAATCTTGATATGTCCCCCATCTCTGCAAGTATCCCTGACAGGATGTTTTCGCCGATTCCCGATATTGCCAGAATGTTCTTTGCATGTGGAATCTCCATACATCTTTAATTTAACTTGTTTTCTATATCTGAAAGCTGCCCATCCAGCTCAATAATCCGGCTGACGAACCACTTAACAGCCTGTCTGCTGGCATCCGCTCCATCCTTGATTCCTACGCTTTTCCTTGCGTATTCCAGAATAGATGATGCATTGGCATAGCCTCGCCCACGAAGCTTCGCCTCATGCCATATCTGTTTCATCCCCTCTGTTCCAAGGGCAGCCAATTCATCCGGAAATGGTGCCGCCTTAAGCAGCTCTAAACTAAATGTCCCGTCTATTTTTCCAAATGCGTCCATGTATTCTGGAAAATAGATTTTCATCTCTCTGTGAAGCCGGTTAAGATTCCGGATCCTATCTTCATTCAATTGGTCCCGAAACATCGAAAGACGTCTGATATCTGCATAAAGTTTTTCTGGAAGATATGGCATTCCAAAGTTGCCATCCTTCACCAGATTTGCAATAAGCTTCGGATCCTTTATGTCATCCTTAAGCTGGCTGTTGTCTTCCACCTCTTTTGTCTGTTTTACTGCGTATGGATTCACCTGCACAACACTGATCCCCTTTGCAACCAGCCAGGTTGTCAGGCAGAACCAGTAATGGCCGGTAGGCTCCAGACCTAAGACAATCTGCTTCTTATCATTTGCTGCCGCAAGCTTAGCGCTCCAGTCTAACATGCTTTCAAAGCCTTCTGCCGTATTACTAAAGCCAAAAGCGGACTTACTGAGTTCTCTTCCTCTGGTATCAATTGCCCTCACATAATGAGTCTCGCTGCCAATATCGCATCCTAATATCAGCATGTCATCACTGACAAATGAAAGCTTATCGTTTTTGTCAAACTTACCTCTTGTTTCCAACTCATGCCAGGTAGATGCTTTTAACCCTGCCTTAATAGCATCAGCTTTCGCAATAATCCCCTGCTGTTCAAAAATGTTTACTGATAAAACTTGATTTTTCTTCTTTGAGCCTTTAATATTCATTGTAGATACCTCTTGTATTCGTTAGATTTTACCAACTCGCCAGGTCAGTAATAATCTAATTTTACTTGAGGTATTTTTTTCGTCAATCTCTTGACCTATTTAAAGTATACAGGAAGCTTCCATTCTGTATTAAAAAAGGAAGAAGTATACACAACTACATATTACACATTTGAGGAGGCTAAATCAGCACTCTTTGAATATATAGAGTCATTCTACAACCGAAAAAGGCGCCATAGTGCTCTTGATTACAAGACACCACAACAGGTTGAAGATGAGGCTCTAGCAGCCTAAGAAATAATTCTCTCGGCATATGTTATGCTGGGAGAAAAGTTCAACTTTTTGTGTCCAAAGTATTGACATAGATCCATTTATATCCTCTTCTGGTAGAGAGTTAAACAACACACTTGTGTCAGTATAGTAATCATAACCACAATTAGGTAATCTATATATTCCTAATGCTCTAGCAATGCAATATTCAATAAATGCTTTGCCTATTTTATCTATACTCGCTTGAACATATCCAGTAAATTTCACGCTTTTATATAAACACGACTGATCTCCCCATATTGCTGCACGCAATAACGGATTATCTATTAACGCCACATCTTTTTCAATTCGCATCATTTCTTCCTCATTTTATATCTAGATTTTTTTATATCTTTCGGTACCAACGGAATCTTTACCGTCATGAATAACATTTTTTACTTCACCACTATCAACATTCTGATACAACCAACGCCCAATAAGCGCTGGTGGTGTATCAATCAAATCTCGAATAATAAAGGTTGTCCCTGGTTCTAGTTTCTCAATTCTTTCTATTAGTTGTTTGTATAGTGATGCATACGAGCGATCACCACACGCTCTAGCCTTACATAGCTCTGATATATTAGGATAACCGTCCTTTCTCATATCTTCTTCAAGCTTAATTTTCTGCTCATCAGATATCGTGAACTGTACTCTATAGCTCATATTTCAACCTCCATTTCTATATACAGATGATTGTTCATTCATCTGTATATAAGATACCATGGGATTGAACAATCGTCAAGACTATTCTTCCATTTCAGCAACGATTTTTATATGTTCAAGAGCTATTCTTCTTCTTTTATCCGTTTTCATCCCTTTCATCAATGAAACAACAGCAGATATATACGGATCCTCGTCAGCTGGAGATTCTCCATTCATGATATATTCTGGTGTAGAATGTAATAACTTAGCAAGGTCAACAAGAATATCACCACTTATTCCTCTTCTATTTGATTCATACCCATAGATAACACTTTTCCCCTCCATGTGAAGAGCAAATCCTAATTCCTCTTGGCTCATTCCCATTTCAGTACGTAACTTCTTAATTCTTCCACCAACTGTTGTTACATCAATTGCTCTATTGTTTCTGTTTACCTTCTTCATAATCTGCACCCTTTCCGGTGCCTTCCAAAACAGAAGCGAACCGAAAAAAGAGCGCAAAAATAAAAAGAGCACTGCAAAACAACCACTAAATCTCTTAGTATGTAAAAACATACTTCAAGTTAGCTTCTGTTTTGCAGGCCCTTTTTAATCTGAATAGATGTCTTACGCCCTTGCTGCATCTATCCGTAGTAAATACGACTCTCTTCACAAACTCTTGAATGCCAGACGTCACTCATTTGTAAGTCTTTTAACGCCATACCGACGACCAATCCAGCAATCTCCCTAGCATCCTCATGAATATTAAATTGTAAATCTAATTGCTACTTACCTAATTTGTTAAGCTTCGCAGCGTATCCGGTTAAGCGAGCATGCCGTTTCTTAGCAAGCTCCTCCTCGGATCTATTGTCATCGAATACGGATACCTTGCCTTTCTTCACGCACACAACAAGGCGAGCACCGCATTCCGGGCAGACCATATACGAAGTTGTACTAGCTGACTCCATAAGAAATCCACCACATCTGTGGCAGCAAACCACGCATTCCCCAATTTTTTCCTCCGCTGAACTCATCAACATCACGCCTCCTTTGTCTTTCAAGCTTGATATCTCTCATTCGGAAAAGGGAAAGAAACCGATATGATGAGCATACTGTAATCTCCCGACAATGGCCTTTCCGTAGTGTAGTCAACACTGCCATTATCAATGCACGACTGGTCTGATCTGTAAAAACTGTTTAGCACACATTACGCTAGGTCTTTAATGACCTTAACAGCCACACCCTGAATCTCACAGTCTGAAACAATGATGTCCTTCATAGTCTTGTTCTCAGGATGAAGTCTGATCTTCTGATTCTCTTTGTCTACAAAATAGCGCTTCAGCGTGTTCTCATTTCCTACAAGTGCAACAACAATATCGCCATCCATGGCTTCCGACTGCTTTCTGACAAGTACCAGATCTCCGGGAGAGATTCCAGCATCAATCATGGACTCGCCGTTAGCTCTAAGTAGGAAAAAAGTTCCGTTGCCAAACATAGAAACAGGCAATGACACATAACTTTCAGCGTACTCTTCCTCCAGTGTGGGAACGCCGCAGGAAACAGCACCAAGAAGTGCTACGCTTGTAAACTCTGTCTGAACCTTCTCGGTCTGCTCAGTAGAAATCTGCTGGCCATCATATCTGATCATGCCATTGTCACTCATGGCTAACAGATACTTATATGCAGTTCCTCTAGCAATACCGACCGCATTGGCAATCTCTGTCGTAGACGGTGAGTGGCGATAATTCTTGTAGTATTCCTCTACAAATGCCTTAATAGTACCCATAAGCTCTGTAGATTTATGTCTCATACGCCGCTCCTTTCTAAAGGAAGCAATCTGCTTTCGTTACTTCCTATTTGGATAGTATATCATAACGAACACTTGTTTGCAACACTGATCTACAAAATATCAAAAATATCTGACAGCCGCGAAAATCGTGACTCCCCCTTTTATGATACCTATGGTAACAAAAAGCCTGTCCTTTTATAGTGACAGGCTAGAACGGCTATGCTATACGATTATCCTTAAACATGTATTGTAGCGGGACATTATGATTTTTCGAGTAATTACATATTAGGGCCTTTATATCTTCATCTACATAATCCCAATTAGCATAAACCAATACTGTTGAGAATTTCTCCTGAGCAAGATCTACAGCTTCTTGAATATCCCATATTGAACTAATATTCATATCGTGTACGCATGCAGGCTGCATACGCTTTCCATTCAATTTGCAGAATTTCTCCATTTTTTTGTATTTAAAATGCCTTGTAATTATAGTATCATTTCCCAATAATATTGGAACATACCAATCACCTTTTGCTACTTCCTCAATTGGTTCACAATATTTAAAATCTAAATAATCACTTCCAAAATTATTTGCTATTACATGTTGCTTCGCTTCATTGTAAATCTCCTCAAGAGCGCTAGTCAGTTCTGGAGATGGACTATATATACCATTTATAACTAGCATCAGTTGCCATCTTGATACATTGAATCCATACTCATAACGAAGGACTTTTGACACAAGCTCATAACCTGGAAAAACTATTTTAAATCTGTTTCGTAAGCTCCTATCATTAGCATCGTTCCACCTATAGTCTGATTTAATATTTTTAGAATATACTGGTTCCTTATCATAACGATTTAATACTTCTTCTACATCATCAAGGAATTCACTCGGTGCAATCATTTTTCCATCAAAAACTCTTTTCATATTGAACGGACTAATTTTATATGGACCGAAATAAAAAAGGTAATGTGCCATAAGAATACATCCAGCCCTAACCTTTTCCTCTTTTCATTAAGAGACAATTGACGTTCAACTATCTTTTTCTTTTCATACTCTGGATCAAATGCCACGCTTTCTGGAATCATAACCTTCTCATATTCAACCGATATGGCATCCAACAAGCATTTTAGCTGTGAAATATTACGAGGGCAATGAACCTTCGTTGTCCAATCCAAAACAGATCTACCAGAAGGCATATTCATTTCATCCTTTTGGGGCAAAGAATCAACATAATTTTGTATACCTTCTTTACCTCGTCTTATATCTAGTTCTGCATTCAAAGCGTCAACATCAATGTAATATGTTATGCCATTATCAATGTAAGTCTTTTCCATAAAATTCATGTCTTATTCCTCCTTCAGATAAAACCCTATCACAAAATCAAGCAAAACATGAACGCGAGATGGTTTTCAAGGAGCGCGACTTACTTTTTTAACATTATTCTAACCTTTTTCATATTTTCCGGCTTCTATTGTTCATCCGAAAAATCAATTTGAAACACGCTATCTATAATTTGATCTAGGCCTTCTATATATTTTTGCTCCTTTTTATCAAATACTCTCATGTATGTACGAATCACCAAGTTGCCTTTTTCATCATGCAGAGTATCCATACTATAATGTACTTCTCGTTCCAAGAGTTTATATAATTCGACGGTGAATATTTTTTCTATATCATTTATAGTTTGATCTTCGCCTCTGTTCTGTTGATATTTTTGTCCAACAAGCGCAAAATGTTCTTTAATCCAGTTCTTATAATTACTGTCTTGTTGATCAATCATTCCAATATATTGGTTCCACTCTTCCGTAATTCCTGAGGCAGTGCTCTTTGCTATTCTTTCATAAATATCCTTATTAAGAATATTCATCATATGAAATTGAACCATTTTATTTAGATAACCAATCAAACCACTATCATCTTTTTCGATTGAATTAATATATGCGACCGGAGTAATGCTCTTATTTCCAGCTAATAAATTTAACTCTACTAAAAATATTTCAAATGATATAAGAGCATAATTCTCTGTTTTACAAATTGAAATGGCATCTAAATCAGGAGTTCCTAATAAAAGCCGCAGTTGAGATTCTGGAATATTGTTTAACGAAAAGTCCTTCTTATTATCAACTGTAGGTATTTTTTCAGCATATTCTAGCAGTTCAGTTACATACTTCATCAATTCTTGCTTTGAATCATCTGAATTTACAAAAAACTGCAATTGATCATCAACAACAGCTACCGTTCCTCCGCCATCTCGTTTGTTCTCAGAAATAACTTTATCTTTCTCATCTCTTAGTTCTAATACTGTGGACTTCGGCAGATATACATTATTATCGATTAACATCTCAACCGGTACATCTAGTAAAAAAAGAAGGATAAGTGAAGAAAACGACAGAATGTAACCTTCCTCATTTATGCAAGCTACATCATTGTCATAATCTATCCATTCTCTAATCAACAATGACGGATCTTTCAAGAATTCACACACAAAAACTATATAATTGGGACGTAAGCTTTGTGATAAAGAAAATAAACTTAATGGTACTTTTGATAAGTCTTTGTAATCTTTAATCAAATCTTGAATCTTGTTATTTCCGAAAGAGTTCTCTTTTAAGAAATTAACAAAGTATTCCCTCATCTTTTCTGGTTCAGAATCTTGAGGTACAGATAGAACTTTTACATTGTCATAATCTATCATTTTTCCAAGACAATATTCGGAAAAACGAGCATCCATAGTTTTTATCTGGACTATATTATACTGAATACTTTCATATTCAATAACCGCCCCAACTTTTTTTCCAATCCAACCTCGCTTTATAGCATTATCTGTTGGTACAATGAATAAATCATCTAAATTAAGCTCTGATTCTAAGTACTCTTTTGAAAGAATTCCCAAGGATACTCTTCTATTACCATCAACTTCATCTGCGATAATACATGTATTTTCATCAGATATTTCAACTTCACCATTGCCTTTTATATGATTTGTTGAGAAAAACCAATACGTACCATAAACTTTTGACTTAGCATTTTTATTAAATAATAATGATTTCCAATATGTCTTTTTGGCAGACGCTATATCACCACGCCGTTCATAGGCAACTGCTAAGTAAAGATTAATCTCAGGAGTATTAATCTCTTCTGCTGCTAATAATACCTCCTCAGAAATCTCTCTCTGTAAACCAAGTGAGCAATTTAATATATTGCCCACAACTGCCTTATCCTCCCTACATTCAGGAATAAGCTCATTCAAAATAGAAAGACCTTCAACCGTTCTATCAGTATTTATCAAGGAAAAAGCACGCAGTTTTTTTAATTTATGGTTGACAAATCCCTTAAGTTCCAAGGCCTGAAGAACATTCAGGCACATCTCATACTTTTCCCAATCAAACAAAAGGTGAGCAATTGCTATATCCGTTTGATTAGCAATATAAGACAACTGCCGATTATTCCATTTTTCCACAAGTACTTTCACGTCTTCCTCATCATGAAAAACTTGTATCTTATCAACCAAGAATTCAGCATACCCATTGCACAAAGCTTCATATTGTCTTATTAAAAGCTTTGCTTCATCATATCTATCCTCTTTTAGATAGGTTTCTATGTAAACTATAACTAATTCCGGATTTTGCATAATATCAGAAATTTCACTAATAAGCTGTTTAGCATTATCGGCACTAGTCTTTGCAAAATATGGAATCATAATACGTGGTTTTTTTGTCTTATTCCATATATCAATGACTTCTTTGTTGCTAATGTCTTCTCCATTTTCAAAACGGGCCAGAAAAATACTTTCAGCTAATTCTTCCTTAATTACTTCCGGAATATTTGAAACAATATCATTAACTCTATTGTTGTTACTAACAGATGCTGCTTGTAATAATATACGCCAATAAATCACTTGCAATTCCTTACATGTTTTGACATATTTATTTTTCTCGCCCCATAGCTTTTCAAATAAAGCTGACGATAGTTTTCTAGCTTCTGTTTCACTTTCACAAGTTATTATAGAATCTTCATAATGCCTAGTATCACTTAACAACTCTACAATAAAATTGGATTCTCTAACACCAATATTATCAATAACCTTAGCAACGCCTAAAATACCCTTGCCAAATATATAAATAATCTGGAGATTTTTAATCGTCTCATCTTCTTGCTTGAGCCCAGAAAAAGGCGTAATGTTATAGCATTCAACATTATCCTTTACCTCTTTAGACTCACTGAATAGCCATTCATCACCAATACTAATTCTCTCTACTAATTCTTTAAGGTCTCCTGAGACATTGAACGCTTCAATTTCATCTGTTTTTTTGCTCAAATAAGAAAAAATAACATTCTTCCGTACTGCATCCTCTCTTACATTTGGATTTTTTATATCATTTACAGAATGAAAAGTCCTATAGTTTTCACCATTAAGAAGTGCCATATTTAGCACCATATTTACCCAAATATCAAGGCTTTCACTCTTTTCATGAAGAGCAGGTTGTATGCTCTCCAAAATGTAGAATTCGCCGTTCCAAAAACTATCATTAAGAATCTTAAAGATTGCATTCTCCTGGCTAATCTGTAATGATCCCTTGGCGGATATAGCTGCCAATAGTTCATTCTTAGTATCTTCATTTATCGATTCAAAGCTGTTTATAATTTCTTTCGTATTTCTATCATTATTTTGAATAATTTGCTTAGAATCATCAGTCAAACATTTTTCTCTGTACTGCCTATGTTGTAAAAGCAATCCATTTAAGAATCCTCGAATAGCTTTTTTATCTAAAACAGTAATAGGGTATTCTAATTCTTTCTCAATTCTAATCATTTCAGAATTAAGATATTCACTATCAGTTTGATCTACATGCGCTTTCCCAGTATAAATAAAAAGACGTTCTATAGTCTGATCGTTTTTTATGAATTCAGCAAAAACAGGATTAGTTATAACTGTTCCATTATGCTTTATAAAATATGAGTAACAGAACCTTTTTATTTTTCGCCTATGAAATCTTTCTATAACTTTATTTTTAATCTTGTTCTTTCCTGATGATATTTCATCATTAAGAAAAAGACTTATTATATTATATGCAATACCTGCAGCCTTACCCCATTCAATAACCAATTTGCGCTCCTCGATTCACTCTATTATTTTTACTATAGTCCTTGTACATACTATATTTTTTCCAAATACCTTACCTTCTTACCATGTGCCTTTGCATACTCAATTTCAGAGCAAGTACTATCACCAATATATCCATTAACATTGATTACAAATATTTCATCTGCCATATCAATCTTGCGTTTATGCATATCATCCAGCATTTCTTTAGTCTTGGTGAGAGTTCCTTCATCCATATTCTCCCAGACTTCCTGATCACCAGAATGTCCAAAGAGACCTACGCTAATAACAATGTTGCCTTCCAATGTAAGTCTCTTCTGTGCTTCCATAAACTGTTCTTTAAACCTTGTACTTCCGCAAAGAGTAACAACAGGATACTTACCTTCCATAGCTGTATCTAATCCTCATCAAATGTATCTTTTATGATCTTCTCTATTAGTTCCGTATCTATTCCACCGTTTTCGTCATCATATGTGACGATAAGATTCTTGCCTTCCACAATGCCATTCTTCTCATAGAACTTCTTCTTATCTTCCCAACGCTTTCTGTACTGAGTATCTGTCATCATGCCGCAATGCTCCCAGTACCAGACAACTCCGGTATCATAATCCTCGACCTTGAAATCAGGGCGCTTAATCTTATCCTCCAGCTTCAATTCGGGCTCGTACTCATAGTCGATATGGTGATAATACAAAGCATTTGCAATAGCCACCTCTGACTTGCTACGTACAAGCTCTCCACGAGCTGTTCTATGAATCAGCTTATCCTCATAGAATTTTCCGCCGACTTCGACAATCTGAGGTCTCAGATCAGGCCCTTCATCCTTAAATACATCAGCAAATAGATCCGTAAACCTTGTAGCTATATCTGAATTTGCATCTGTCGAGTAATTAAGCAGATGATAAGGCTCTTGATTATACAGGATAATAATCTTGTTAAGCTGCCTTGTAAGGGCTGTATAAAGCATTTCCCTTGAAATAATCTGACAGGGTTCAGCCATTACAAGTATGACAGTCTTAAACTGGCTTCCCTGTGCTTTATGCACTGTGAGAGCATATGCAAGTTCAAGTTGTGCCGATCCACTCTCTTCATCAAAATCCTTCTTGTCAAAGGAATACATATATCCAGGCTGTGATGAAAACTCTACATGCATGTAGTTATTCTTGCGTTTCGCAGAATAGTCACCACATCCTATTCCTATTTCACCATTGGCAATATAATTTCTTGCGTTATCATCCTTCGGCCATGCTTCCTTTTGAGAAGTATTGATTACATTAATTACCTTATCACCGTAAACAATACCCTCTGGGCCCAGGCTATTAGCAATACGCTTACGCGCTCCCCAGTGTTTTGATACCTCAAGATACTTTTCTCTGTATTTGAGATGAATCAAACGGTTCATATTCATAACGCCCTGAGGCATATTTCTAACCGGAGCCAGAATTTGCCACTTGTCAGCCTGCTTTGCCGCGCCAACATTAAAGAATGTGCCATATTCACCGAACTCAGCACCGAGAGCTCTATCAAAGCCTTCCTGATCCTCTACATCTTTCATTCCGATTTCACGAGCCATGATAGATAAGAGTTTTTCTTCCAGTTCCTCTCTGGTGCTCCATTGTTCAAATTCAATATTAGGATTGCCATCACGAAGAATATCCGTAATAACATCGTCATCCGGACGATCTTCTGTGCTAGTGAACAGCCTTGATAAACGCACATCCATACGGACTTCATCCGCCTTTTGACGACGGTTTACAGTCAGCTCACCATAATGGTCGCAAACCCTCGGGAACCCAGGCTTAAGGTTCATCTTAACCATGTAAACAAGATCTACAAACGGTCTTCCTGCTCCAATCGGAGGAAGCTGGTTTGGATCGCCTACAAAGATTATTCTCTTGGCTCTCTTCAGCGATTGCACCAGAGCTCCAAACATTTCCTCTGTCAGCATAGAGGATTCATCTATGATTACGGTATCCGGCACATCCGCAAATTCTTCATCAGACAGAATGTACCGCATATCGCTAAAATCAAATCTTTTACTACGAACTAAAAACTGGGCTACATTAAGAGCTGTGAAGCCCTTACCTTCTTCACCCATGCTCTCTAATAAACGCACTGTTGCCTTACCGGTAGGTGCAAGAAGTAAAACTCCGCCAGCCTTAATATCAGGATGGCTGCACAATACCGAAAGCACTGTTGTCTTTCCGGTACCGGCATCACCAACAAGTACAGATATTCTTGACTGTGCTAGTTCATTCAAAATAGCTGCCTTTTCTTGACGAGCTCTTTCCTCCTGCTCAGAGATAGGAAGAATTTCTCCTGTCTTCTCATCCACTTCATTAAACTTTGAATCAAGATAAGCTCTCCAATCCGCATTAAGTGGAAGTCTCGGAGCATTAAGCCTTCTGCTTATTCTGCGCTCGATAATATCATCGAACTCCTGTATACGAACAAGCTTGTAATACTCAGTTCCATCTTTCATCTCACGCTTCATAATCTCTGGAAGCATGAACTTTTCAACAGCCTTAATAATATCCGGAGTCACTGCGCATTCCGGATCAAGCGTAAGGCTTCTCATTGCGTCAGAGAGATTCGTACAAGGCATAATGGTACTACCATTCTCTGCTGCATTTTCCATTACAGAAACTGCAATAGCACGTACTCGGCGCTCATCATTATCAGAAGTAAGCTTAGAAGGTGCTTCAAGCGGATATTTCTCAGCTATTGAAGAGATAGGGAATACCGCTCTATCTACCTTCTTTACAGAAACAAACAATGCTTCCTGTTTTAACCTTGTCTGTTCATAAATGACATACGGGTTCTCTATAATCTCCCTGTCCGAGCAACTGATTCGCTTTTTTTGTCTATCACTTTCTATAAAAAGAACTTTTGCCTGATCAATGCTGATAGACATGCGTGATAACAATCTGAATAAGGTCTTTCTTTCCTCAGACATTGCCTTCCAAGTCTGCTTCATGATAGGCGTAATCTTCGCTGCAAGGTTCTCAGAAAGCACCTTTTCTGGAGCTTCAAACACCGTGTCAACAATATCCCAAATATTATCTTCCTTAGATGCCTGCTCCCTGATCTGCTTGGCAATAAGTACACCAAGCGGTACCTCCATCGCACTAAGCATCGGCCCAAGCCCCGGAAAAGCTCCTCGATCTTCCCATACTTCAGCAAGTCTTGCATTAAGCCAATCTAGGACATTGGAATAATCTTCATCAAGGCAATCATTAATCTTTTCAAAAGACTTTATGCACGAAAGAATCACGTCAATCATTGCATCATAACTAACGTGTTCAGTTGCATAAGAAAACTCTACGAATGCATCATCAGGCGCAAACACAGTTATCTCATTTATATCAAACTCGGGATGTTCCTCGGCATATGCCATCATCTCCTGATAAGGAATAACAAATCCGTCCTCATGATCAGGTCTAATCGAATGACATACATGTGTTTCCCATGTAAGTGAACGAAGTGGCTTTTCATCTGTATGCTTATGCTCTTCAGCCTCAACAATACGCTTAACATGACCCATTCCGATAATTACCCGGCGATGATCCTCTACGAAAGGAACCTGCTTAGAATACGCAACTACAAGAGACTGATCCGGAATCACATCTCCATAAAAATAATCAAATATAGCCTTGTGATTATCTCTTTCCTGAATCCAGTTTGTTTCAAAATTCAACAGAGGCTCTATGCTCTGATCAATCTTTATGCCATAGTTCTCCTGCATGGACTGGATACTGCTTTTCATTAGCCATGCAAAAGGTCTTGACGGGAAAGAGTACGCCGGGTACACAATCTCAGTATCCTGAAAATGACCATGTGTAGCCGGATTGGATTTCTTATACGGATGCACAGTTGTTTTTACAAGGTCTTTGTCAGACATAAAGGCAGAACCCTCCCCTATACAGGGAAGTTTCTCTTCCAAATGCTCCATGCACTGACCACATATATCTATTTCTTCAGCATCATTGCGATTCTCATAGATATTCTTTAGTCTAAGACATGCGTTATTCTCACCGGGAAACTGGCACACTGTGCCGTTCCATCCATTGTCATGCCATGGTACTCTGACCGAAATATGCTGTGCCATACCATTCACTCCATTCTATTAAAGTCCTATAATTTCATATTCCTTACCCTGAAACGTCACTACATCCCCAACTTTATGCCCTTCCAGCGCTTTATGCAGCGGAAACCTATTGGGTTGCAATACGTTGTCATAAATCTCATCATTAGCAAATTTTTTCTTATAGCTAATAAACTTTCCTGCTACAGCCACATCCTCTTTTTCTGTAGCATCGTCAAACGTTCCTAAATTATTCGGAATATTAAAAGACTCTGCTGCGATAGAATCATCAGTATCTTGAGCTCTCATAGGATGCATCAGTGGGCCGCCAACCTTGCCCTCATTTTCATCCTCTTCTTCTGCAGGCGCTCCATATTCAGCAAGTAGCCGTAATATTTCCTGTATTTCTGCTATATGAGTCTGCGTAAAGTAGAGCGTTGTATCTTCATTAAACTGAATAGAATAATCATCCGAATATTCTTCAATATCAATCGAAAGCAGTGCAGCTCTGATCTGCTTCTTAAATTCTTCCTTATTTCCATCACGCATAGCATGATACTTTGCGGAACATTCTCTGCAGAGACATAGATTCAACTGTGGCATCTCAATTCCAAAATTTGAAATCTGATCAACCTCAATAAATGCTACAGGCTTCCTACACATCTGACATATCTTTGTATTGCTTGAATTGGTATACATACCAATTGCATAAGAACGGTCTGCTTTAGCATTCTTGCTGACACGAATTTGTCTCCATACCTGCTTATAAGTAATAGGATCAGCACAATAGAACTGCTCCTGTACATGACGGATCAGATAATCGATGTTATTAACTCTATTTACAGGGAACTCTTCATCTCTCCAAGCATTTGGATCAAATACTTCTCCATCGTCATCATCCCAGTCATCATCATTACTCGCTTCAGAAACCTGCAAACCAAGTTCTCTTGCTAACTGAGTAACAAGAAGCTTCTTGTCTTGCCTGTTAAGATTAGCGGCTTTCTGGAACGTCTCTTCGGTCTCGTCAGCTTCTTTCTCGATGAATCCTAAAATGGTAAACGCCTTTTTATCTCTGGTGGTATTTCCATAAAGAGCTGTGCTAAGGTCAAAGCGAGACATTTCTTTCGGCTTATGCACTTCCAGCTCGTTATCATACAGCCATTCATATTGGCGAATCACATTCGTTAGCACACCTGCATTACGAAGTTCACTGGTATACGGATTCATCTTTCTAAACTTCTTCTTACCTTGAAGTTTATTGGCGATACTTAACAGCATTTTCAGAATCTCAGCAGATTTTTTCTTTGCCAAATCATCTTCATAGTATTCTGAAATATATCTAAGATTGTCATCCAGACCATCAATTTTAATCTCAGGGCAATATTCCCCGAGGGCAACCCAGTGATTATCTCCTACACCTTCCTGCGATCTTCTACCCTCATTAATTGGCGTAGATACCATCCCAAGTTTGGAAAGCGTAGATATAGAAATTCCATTTTCCTCATAAAATTTTTTATCTATGGCATACATATCAAAATCGTACCAATTATCAGGGTCTTCCAGATCTTCTTCATCAAGACCACTCATCGGAATCGGAGCATAATAAAGTTCAAGATCAATCCCTTCGTCAGAAACTGGCACATAACAATCACTCGGTCTGCTGAAGGTTGCTTTATCCTCATCCTCAGCAGGCTTTATCTTGATGATATAAGCCTCCTTCAAGAGCTCCTTTATTCCAGATATATCTCCGGTTTCTTTAATCAAGGCAAATATCTGATTCAGGTCTTCAACATATTCTTCCGTAAAATCATCGTGATCTGCAAAGCCAAGGCTATCCTCGATATCAATATATTTCTGAATAACCTTCTCTTTAATGTACTGGAAATTGTTAAACTCCTGGATATGAAATCCGTCCGTCAACACTTTTCCAAACGTATCTGCTATACCTTTGCTTACCAAAGCAGATTGCATCACACTCTTGTATTCACTTGATGCTCCTAGATAAATGGTTGATTTACCATCTACTTCCGCAGGCACAAGATGGTTAAGGCGATTAAGAATGATAGGCGCCTTTCTAAAAGTTTTCCAAGCCTCCTTAAGATCTCTACGTAATCTCTGCTCATAAGGACCGCTTCGCATATACGTAAGTCCAGTATCATATACAGATTCTCTATTATCAGAAAGAAAATCATAGAAATCCTTTAGGTTTTCATATTTTTCACCTGATGTAGGTACGGTTGAATCAGCAAACACAGATAAGTCTGTTGCCAGCTCACGTAATCCATAAACCGGTACTTCTAAATCATTTACTAGCCAGCTATAGTACTCGCTGAATTTTGCTTCACGTTCGTTATTAAAGGCTACGAATACCTTATCTTTAAATACCTGAGAAAATAGAGGCTTATCTGCAAAATCGGCCATTCGAAAAGGAACCGGAAGAATCATTTCTTCTGGCTTTCTATATGTACCATTTTTATCCGGTAAAAGACCATTCTCTACAATTACATCTGTAATCTTCTCTTTTAATCCTGGAATAGTCTCATTATCCTCTTCATCCTCAAATGCGCCCAGAATGCTTCTTCTCAAGAATACCTGAGTAATCAACTTTCGTTCTGCCAAATCCAACATGGATTCCGCTATCAAATCGCCTAATTCATCAAAAAGATCATCGTTGAAAGAAGAAGGTGCCATAAGTTTTTCTCGTGAAACCGCTGTTTCAAATGATCCATGAATCAAAAAAGGTAAATCGGTCTCATCTCTAGTTGGAAAATAAACCCATACCGAAGAACCATCCACCTCATTGATATTATCTGCACGGCTATTGAGCTTATATGCTACGCTTACTTCTGCATTATCCATTTCAGGATGATCGAATACACGCTTAAATTTCAAATAACGTGAGATTTCCTCTTTATCGTCATATTCAGTTCCTTCAATTCGACATGTAATTAACTTCTCGTCTGACTCATCCTGTTTCAGAGTAATATAAGCAAATTTTCCGGTTTCTTTGTTTACCCAGTAAAGATTCTGAATATGCGACAAGAATAAAAGAATCTCACCATCCAATTCATCAAGCTTCTTTAATACATCATCACCAGGAACTGGCACTAATCCGCCGTCCTTACCATACTTCTGAAAAGGAATAACTATCTTGGTTAAATGTTCTTCTTTAGAAAAAGGTACAAAGGATCTTCCTTCTCCTAATTTGCAAACAATGCTCTTCTTTTCAGTCTCATAATCCCAGCCATCTGTAATCTCTACAGGGAGAAGGTAATTTGTAATCTTAAAAGCCTCATCATCAGAATAGATTTCGGGCTGGTAGGTGTATTTGAACACGGACTTAAAGCCCATACCAAATCTTCCGATGGTTTGAGCATCATCCCTATCCTTTGTTCCCATGAGCATTGATGAAACGCCCCTAACATCTGCCTCATCAAAAGGCTTTCCATTGTGATAGAACACAAGCTTATCAGGGTAATACTCAATAACAACTTTGCTCGCCGAAACTCCTGTACTCTTATCAAAAGCATCTTCCGCATTTTGCAAAAGCTCATATACAAAATGGTTACTATCTGAGTAATGTCCTGCCAACAGAGCCTCATACTTTTGAGGATCTCTTGTCAAAGCTTTCCACTCATCCTGATTTTGCTCAAATATAGCCTTGTAATCGATTCTTCCCATGGCTGCCTTCTCTCCTTATGCCTGGGCTTTACTCAACATGTAAAACACCCTTAACCAGTGGCTGAGTATGAATATCAGCCTTCTGGATTGTTTCTTCCAATACTTTCTTTTGCTCTTCATAATGCTTACGGAGGTTCTCCAACTGCGCATTTCTCATGCGAAGGATTCTTTCATCCGTAGCATTTGCAATCTGTCCCTTAATAATGATTTCACGCTTAGTAGTAGTCTGTCTAAGCTGCTCTACTCTAAAATCACAGTCTTCCTTAACCAGCTCTATATAGTCTGCCTTAGCGGCCTGCCAGTTTTCGTAATGGATCTTGTCCATGCTATCCCATCTTGCAGAATGTGAAGCATCATCAAATGTAAAGTCTGATGCATATTGCATAAAGTTAAGGACATTATCTCTAACCGCATCATTATCACTTACTGCAATCAACTTAATATCCGGACGAAGGCCCACATATTTCCATGCATAAATTAAGAACTCGTAATCACCTGCAGGGATTGAATCATCGGATACGCTGATTCCAATCTCACAAGGTAGCATCTCACTCTCATGCTTAGCTGCCTGTAAAACAAGCGGATGCATCTGCGTAAGGAATGTAGTATCTCTATTATCTTTGGCTGTAGTAGCATCATAAGTAATACGAAGTTGTGCCACCGTAGACTTTAGATATGCATTCCAAAGTTTTGTGGCATTATTATTGTTCACTAGCTCCATCTTCTTTAGATCATCAATCAACAACTGCTTCTTATCTGATGCAATTCGCATAGTTCTAAGTTCATTCTGCTTATTGGAACGAATGTATTCTCCATCACCAAGAAAATCTATCAAGAAGGAATCCACAAGATTACTTATGCTGTCCGGCGTTATCCACTGGCTTTCTGCATCTTGCACATCCTTATTCTGGATATAATTTGACAGGTCAAATCCATATAAGGACTTCTCTTCCTGTTCTAAGCGATTCATCTCCTGAACCTTCATAACTTCATTATCAGCCATCTTTTCAATCTTCATTTGACGCTCTTCGTCAGTAAGACCAGGATCAAGCATAATCTTGAAGATTTGTTCACTAATATCGCCAAGGATTTCAGAGCAATCACCTATGCTAGCTTCAAATACGCCAATCTTAGAAAGACATCTATCATGAATAACCGCATCAATAGTACCGTCGGTAATCATGTTATAAATTCGAACTGACTCACTCTTCTGCCCACGACGATCAATACGACCGATTCTCTGCTCGATACGCATAGGATTCCAAGGCAAATCATAGTTGATCATAGTATCGCAGAACTGATAGTCCAAACCTTCGCATCCTACTTCGGAGAACAAAAGGACATCCACTGCCTGCTCATTATCTCGGTCCATGAGAAATCTCTCACGAATCTTGAATCTCTCCTCATCAGGAACAGAACCATCAACCTGGGCAACTCTGTATCCCTTTGCCTGAAGATGCTTCTTTACATAACGAAGTGTATGACGGAAAGAACTAAACAGAATAACTCTGTTGTTTTCCTCCTTCTGCTTCTGATCAATGACCTCATAAAGTTTCTCTAACTTAGGATCTTCTTCCGGAAGTGATTCCGTCAGCTTATCCAATTCATCAGCCAACTCAAATATAGAATTTTCAAGATCTGAGTTCAGATCAATATCTGTCTCATATAACTCACCATCTTCCTGAATCTGAGAAAGCTTCTTATTTACTATATCTTTTACAAAAGGAGCTAAACCATAAATACAGCTAGCAGCCTGTCTCATGATGGTACACATCATAAAACGTACTGATCTGCTTCCATGCATCTGAGTAAGAGCATTGGTTTCAAACTCCATCAAAGCATCGTACAAATCCTGCTGTGCACTTGTAAAAGGCACCTTGATTGTCTGTGTATGTCGGATACAGAAATCCTCAATATCACGCCTTCTTGTTCGTGTAATCAAGCTGTTGAAGGAATGTAAACTTTCAATAAGGCTGATAGCCTCTACCTTCTCCTCTCTTGTAATTACACCCTTATCAACAAGTTCAAATACCTGTGCGAAGTTCGGATTATGCTGGATTACATTACGTCCCCATGTTGTTTCGAGTATATGTAATATTTCTTCCTTTGCTGTCTCCTGCCAACCTTCTTCCTGATGGCGGACAGCACGAAGCAGGCCATTGATATAAGCATTCGGCTCAGCCATGGTCTGGAAAGTATCCTTATCAAGTACAACATCCGGTCTTAACAGGTTTAATAATGTATAAAGGTCATTGTTACTATTCTGTAGCGGTGTAGCAGTTAAGAATACAACTGCATCTGCAGCCCTTGTAAAGAGCTCTACACCTTGATAAGCCCAGGTGTTTGAATTACGTATATTATGAGCCTCATCCACAATAACAAGGTCAAAATGAGGCACAGGATCGAGCTGTAATAAGCCTTTCTGTTTTCTCTTCTTATCACTTGTAGACTCGATTCCTGCAAGCATATCCTCTCCGAAAAGAGAATATGGAATAATCGTTTTCTTGTGTCGCTCCGGCCATTCACCATCGCGATCAGTTTCGGAAATACATTCTAAGAGTTCTTTACCATCAAGCTGCGTAAAATTCTCATCAAAGCGCTTCATTTCCAGTTCCCACTTACGCTCTGCAACCAGTGGTCTCGGGCAGATAATAAGCACAGAATTAATGCTGGAACGTGCTTCCATTTCCTTAAGAATAAGACCCGCCTCAATAGTTTTACCAACACCGACATCATCCGCAACAAGAAGTCTTGGGCTGTCTGCCTTAATCATCTTAAGTGCCGGTCTAAACTGATACGGTACAAAATCAATACGCGCCGAATTAAGCGAATAGAGGTTACTTGAGCTCGGATTATTAATCTGATATGCAGTAAGAGCCGAGCGTACTCTTGATAATGCTAAATGAGCACTTGTAACTTCCGGTGCCTTTAACTGAATCTGCTCACGGTAGAATGTCTGAGGTGCGTTATCCATCCATACAGTATATTTACCATTATCTACCGCAATAACAGCTCCTGCTTTAGATGGATCACTAACAAGCGTAACCATACTACCGGCTACTATATCTCCTGCTGCAGGAGTTGGATTAGCAAGCGGTACAACGACCTGCTGTACCGGTGCTTGAGCTGGCTTATCCTGAATATCCTTGTCTTCCTCAACATCCATGATGAACTGCTCCATATCTCTGGTCTCGCTCATCTTGGCATCAAAGGTCTGCATCAATTCAATAATGATTTCAACATCACTAATAACCTTTTCCTTAGATAATTCCTCTGAAGAAATGTGAGCCCAAGAATTACGTACTCCCATCATATCCCTTATTTTCTGACGCTCTTTGTTGTTCACAAACCAAGAGCTTGTAATAACAAACCAGTTGCGATCAAACACACGAAGCAGAGCTGCAAGGTCAAGCCCTTTCAGCTCTGTAATATTCTTCTGATCTACCTGATCTCTCTGAAGCTGAGAGAGGTTGTTATACACCAAATCTCTCCACCATTCATCAGTCAGTTTCGGCAGACGTGTCCCCAACCATCCGCTCATTTGCTCCGCCAGGCGATGCATGAATGTATTCATTTTCCCAATCATGTAGGAATCATCCATGACAGCTCCTCCTTCTCTTGCGTAACCCAAGTCTTAGTAAGCCATATCTGAGATATCAATCTCAAATTTATATCTATGCAACTCTTTCTTTTCGTCGTCCTGATCTGCGATAACCAAGAAATACTCCTGATCTCGGCTGTAGCGACCACTCTTCAAAGTAAACTTCTCCTGAATTAAACGATCCTTTGCATCAGCAGACTTAATATTTGCAGTAATAGGTACAGGGAAGCTTATCTTTGCTCCATCCGCATCTACAAAGAATGCCTGAAGTCTACGAGGTTTAACAGTATCCGTTACAGTCTCCATCTGCATGAAATCAAGCTTAACTTCAATGTTAGTTACTCGGTGATGGAAACTTGAAAGTTCAACATTTACAAGTCCGGTATCCTGTTTACCCTTAAATGTGATTTTTAGCCATTGTGTTGAACTCCTTTTTCTATAAGTATAGCTTGTTCAACATTTCGTGTCTATAGTTATATTCTAGCACCAATATCATACTTATCCAAATGATGAATCATATTATAATCATGATTCAATGCCTTAATCGCATTTGCATTTTCCTTCAGTTCATCTTCAGAAAAAAGATTCTCAATACTATTGTTGTTTCCAACGGCTTTTTCTGCTTCTTTAGATAAATCATCAAACGAAGGGACAACTAATACTCTTCTCTCTGAAAGCTCCTTTTTCTCATGCACAGAAGGTAATTCATATCCTAAAGAACGCAAAAGCGCTTCAGACTCAGCAATATGCATATCAATTCCAGACTTATCAATCTCAGCATACTGTTTCTGAAGATTTTTTAGTTCTTGGTCTTCATAGACAAACACGTTATCTATTTTCTGCTCTGATTCTTTACTCATTCCGTTTTCCCCAAATCCTTACTCAGATCTTTAATTGCCTGTTTTAACATGATATTAAGACTCTGAAGATAATCAAGACGTTCCTGTGTTGCATCTTTTTCCTCTTCAAGAAGTTTAATTATTGCCTGATGCTTTGCAAGAGCTTCTTTATATATTCTTTCTTTTTCCTGTCTAAGCTACTTATTCTTAAGATGAGAAGCTACACCTACCCCTCCAGCAGCAAGAATTGCAACCGGAGCTGCCAAAACAAATACACCAGCAACCATTCCACCACCAACTATAGAGCCTGCCGCTGCTAGTCCTGATGTAATTCCAGCTGCAGATAAACCAACTGTTCCAAGACCATATAACGCTACAAATGAACCAACTCCACCTATTCCTGCACCGAGAGCACCTGTAAGAACTTCAGGAATAGAACTTTCGCTAATAGTTCTTTTCTTGTCGTTCGATGCTGCAGCTGCCTTATTAATAACATTAATAACTTGCTGAAGTGACTCAACATTTTTAAAGACCATGTCTTTTTTCTTTGTTACGTATTCACCCATATAAATACCTCCTATGCTCCAACAGTGCCTGTAGCCTCTTTTGTAAGTGCATCCATCAAGAGCTCATTGCATTTTTCAAGTCTATCAACTTTCTCAGCTTTAGAACTGAGATCTTTTATTATTGCCTGATCTTTTTTCAGCTGATTCTTGACAAGTTCATCTCTCTTCTCATGTTCATTTTCTGACTTCACATTATGTCCAATCGACACTAAAAGTCCGCCACCAAGTAACCCTTCAATCAGATAATGAGGATTGGACTTAATAAACCTTCCAGCATGTTTTATAGCTGGCTTTGCGACTTTAACTAACTGGCTATAATTAATCATCCTTTTTATCCCCTTTCTTATTCTGTTTCTGTTTATCTGTTTGCTTTGCTTTGTTAAGCATAGCTGCAACCCAGCCACCTACACCAAAAGCAGCCACTAATGCAGGATTTATTGCTATAGCACCAATTCCAAGTGCCCCTAGCGAACCAGCTAGAACACTCATAGTAGCTGCCGTCCCAGCTCCTGCAGCTGTTGCCGTTGAAATAACTTTTGCCGCATCCAAAGCTTTTGCTCGCTGCTCTTCTGTTACTGTTTTATCCTCATTAAAAACCAATCTTAAAACCTTAAGGAGGTTTTCTCTTTCTTCTCCTTCTCGGCTCATAGCTTCGGCCTCCATCACAGATCGAATAGCAATATATTGGATTTTTGACATCACCGGCTTTCCATGCTCAAGGTTCAATATTGTCTGCTTTGTTACGCCCAGTCTATTCCCAAGTTGTTCTGCAGTCCATCCAAATAGTTTTCTTAACATTTCAAGATTATCTTGTAATTCAGCTATTTCTCGTTCTTCACTAGTCATAGATATTTACCTCCGTGAATATAATATACCAAATTAATTACTTCTAGTCAAATATTTGGACTTGTAACGCTAATATTTTTCTAAACACATCATATTTAACCACGCTTTTATAGCAAAAGAACAGATGCCATATAGACATCTGCTCCTTCCTAAACTTTATTCTCTTGTTTTAAAGTAGTCCTTCAACCTTACGCTTTATTACCCAATAAACATCTTCAACTTCTCGATCAGATAGTTTTTCGAGTAACTTAAGGAAAGAACTATACTTAGCAGTTAATCTCTGCTCATCTCCTGCTTCTGTAAATTCAACAAAAAGCAATTCTCTCACATCTACATTATAAATACGAGAAAACTGAGCAAGCTCATCTGCAGATATACTTCTCTTACCTGCTTCCATCTCACTAATCGCTCTCTTTGCAACATTCATAAGATTAGCAGCCTCATCCTGGGATAATCCTTTCTTCACACGTGCTTCTTTAAGCTATTTACCCGTAAATTCAGACATTTTTAACCTCCTTCAAAGTTCCGATTTTCGGAACAAACATCAAAATGGTCCATTTTTCATGTTACGATTTTCGGAACAAATGCTCCGAAACTTTGTCGAATGTAGTCAGCAAAAAATGTATGAAGTACTCCGGCAGCTTAATTGAATTTTATTTTTGTGTAAAAAAATATAGGGTGTCTAAAGTAGACACCCTATACTAGAAATAGCTTAATTACAAGCTTTTCGGGAAATCTGAACCCGTTTTTCTTATGATAAATCTTTGAAGATTGTCTCATAAAATCCTTCGAGATTTCAAAAGTTCCCAAAAAACAACTGGTCTCGCTTACTGACGTGACTCGGCAATAGCTGCCTGTGCTGCTGCCAATCTTGCGATAGGTACACGGAAAGGTGAGCAGGATACATAGTCAAGACCAATCTTGTGGCAGAATTCTACGGATGAAGGATCTCCACCGTGCTCACCACAGATACCGATGTGAAGGTTTGGATTAACTGGCTTACCTAACTTGATAGCCATCTCCATTAACTTACCAACACCTGTCTGGTCTAACTTAGCAAATGGATCGTTCTCGAAGATCTTCTTGTCATAGTAAGCATCTAAGAACTTACCAGCATCGTCACGAGAGAATCCGAATGTCATCTGTGTTAAATCGTTTGTACCGAAGCAGAAGAAATCAGCCTCTGTAGCGATCTCATCAGCTGTAAGAGCAGCTCTTGGGATCTCGATCATTGTACCAACCTCGTACTCAAGGTCAGAACCAGCAGCCTTGATCTCAGCGTCAGCAGTCTCAACAACGAACTTCTTAACATACTTAAGCTCCTTGATATCATTTACCAGTGGGATCATGATCTCAGGCTTAACTGTCCAGTCTGGGTGATTCTTCTTAACGTTGATTGCAGCCTTGATAACAGCCTTTGTCTGCATCTTAGCGATCTCAGGATATGTTACTGCAAGACGGCAGCCACGGTGACCCATCATTGGGTTGAACTCGTGGAGTGAAGCGATGATAGCCTTGATAGTCTCAACAGGCTTGTTCTGTGCCTTAGCAAGAGCCTCAATATCAGCCTCTTCTGTTGGTACGAACTCGTGAAGTGGTGGGTCAAGGAATCTGATAGTAACAGGGTTACCCTCAAGTGCCTCATAAAGAGCCTCGAAGTCAGCCTGCTGCATTGGCTCGATCTTAGCAAGAGCAGCCTCTCTCTCTTCAACTGTGTCTGAGCAGATCATCTCTCTGAATGCAGCGATTCTCTCAGGATCAAAGAACATGTGCTCTGTACGGCAAAGACCGATACCCTCAGCACCCAGCTCTCTTGCCTTCTTAGCGTCAGCAGGAGTATCTGCGTTTGTTCTAACCTTCATTGTTCTGAACTTGTCAGCCCAGCCCATAATCCTGCCGAACTCGCCAGCGATTGTAGCGTCAACAGTTGGAATGATACCATCATAAATGTTACCTGTTGAACCGTCGATTGAAATATAGTCACCCTC
>ERZ780166.658-NODE-658-length-24626-cov-5.017500_pt1 | contig 24626 bp, 20 predicted proteins | sample MGYA00511366_ERZ780166 | MGnify/ENA primary metagenome ERZ780166 (study PRJEB29588, sample SAMEA2162231) | human gut metagenome | biome: human gut; feature: human-associated habitat; material: faeces | place: Denmark | collected 2008/2010 ...
TAGAAACTTTATTTTATATGCTTTCAGGTATGGTCGATACACTTATGCTATCATCAGTAAGTGATCAGGCTGTGGGAGCAGTGGGAACAGCGAACACATATATAGGTGTTTTTATTATCATGTTCGGGGTGATATCATCAGGTATGGTGGCGGTCATGTCACAGAATATCGGAGCGGGAAGACCCGGAATTGCATATCAGGCAAGACAGCTTGGACTGATGTTTAATGCGCTGATAGGCGTGCTGATGTCAGTTATCCTTGCTTTTTTCTCCGGCGGAATACTTAGAATGGTAAGCATTGCACCGGCGCTGCTTGAGCCGGCTGAGACATACCTTAGAATTGTTGGAGGTGCATGCTTTTTAAATGCGCTTATTCCTATTTTTTCCAGTTATTTGAGGGTGTTCGGATATACGAAGCACTCCTTAATAGGAACGGTTGTCGGAAATGCCATTAATATAATACTTAATTCGGTATTTCTGTTCGTGTTTAACTGGGGCGTAATGGGAGTTGCCGTTGCCACGGTTATTTCAAGGATTGTAAATCTTATCATTGTAGCTGTTATGGGGGCTGTGCTTATTAAGGCAAAGCAGAATCCTGAGCGCATTCCGGCAGGAAGGATACTGGCTCAGATTGTCAGGATAGGCTTTCCTTCCGCACTTGAAACAGCGCTCTATAATGTAGCGATGACACTTATAGTCCGTTTTATGAATCAGATGGATTCGGACGGAATGAATGTTACGGCTCGTTCCTATGCCATGCAGATTGCTAATTTTTCGTACTGTGTCGGAGCTGCGCTTGCACAGGCCAATGCTATTATGACCGGCTGGCGGATCGGGGCAAAGGAGTATGAAGAATGTGACAGAGGTACAAGAAAGGCTGTGATATACGGACTTATAACAGCTGCATGCTTCTCTGTGACATTTGCATTGTCCGGACGTTTTATAGTCCATATATTCACGGATGACGCGCAGATGGTAAATCTTGTGGTGAAGCTGCTGGTGGTGGATATATTCCTGGAATTCGGAAGGGTGACGAACCTTGTATACGGTCAGGCATTAAAGACCAGCGGGGATGCGGTTTTTCCGGTTATAATGGGTGCGATATTCATGTATCTGTTCGCAGTCGGAGGAACATATTTTCTTGGAATACATATGGGACTTCAGGCATTAGGAGCATATATCGCCATGGCATCTGATGAGTGTGCGAGAGCCGTCGGAATGGTGATTAGATGGAAGAGCGGAAAATGGAAGGGTAAGAGTCTTGTAGAATTGTAGGAGAGCTTATGTACTTTGAATTAAAGGAAAATAAACCACATGGTACAAAGGATGACCCCTTTAGTACATATCATATATGGAACTCGGGTCGGTCATTTCAGATACCTGTACATTGGCATGATGAGCTTGAGATTATATATGTAAAAAGTGGTTGTCTTACTGTGAATATATCAGGAGAGAGCTACATAGGTAACCCCGGGGATGCGTTTGTCGTGTCGCCGGGTAATCTGCATCTCATGGGTACACAGACCGGAGCGGCGGACTATTTTACTTTTCTGTTTCCGCTGAAATATATATCCTTTCGTTCGGATGACCTGTTAGATGAGAGCCTGCTTGAACCGTTAAGCAGCGGACATCTGATGATAACTCCAAGAATAGGGGATGCGGCAAGCGGGCTGTGTGAGCAGCTTGCTGATATATATATGGAAAAAAAAGAAGGAGCCGGAGCGGACATAGCCACACAGATAAGGATAAAGCTAGTTCTTTTACAATTTATTCTTGAAATGTGGAATAAGGGGCTGGTGGTGGAAAATGATACAAGCGGCAGGAACACCGTGGAAAAGGAGATGGTTTCGTACATACAGCAGAACTATACGGGTACGATATCGTTAAAGGAATTCGGGGAACAGTTCCATCTTTCGGAAAAATACATATCGCGGTATTTTAAGGAGCATTTTCATATTACGCTGTCGCAATATGTAACCTATTTAAGACTTGAGCATGCAAAGCAGCTACTGCAGGACACGGACCTTCCGATTACGGAGATAGCGCTGCAGAGCGGATATCAGAACGTGAGCTACTTTATCAGAAGCTTCAAGAAAACATACGAGGTGTCTCCGCTGAAGTACAGGAAAAACAGGCTTTAAGTTTTGCAAACACAAGTATTATATTGGAAATCAAAGTATATTATGACAGCCTGCACAGACGGAAAAATTGTTCCGCTCAGCTCTGTATCCGGGCTGTATTTATTGAAAGCTGAAGAAAGGTATTATGGTCATGCTGGGAGCTTAACGGAGGATATGCGGATGGAGTTGAGATGAATGAAGCCGCTGTTGAGAAGTTAAAGGAGCAGCTCGGCGGAAGCTTTGAGATAAGATTCTATGAGAACAACGTGGTCAGCGTTTATAGCAACGGAAATGAGGCAGAGGGAGCCTATGAGCTTTTAGAGGACGATTATGTGGTTCACATGGTATTTGACAATGCCGAGTTCTACGGAATTATGACACAGTCAGGCGACGACGTTATTTACGTTATATCCAATGTCACATCACCTGATATAGCCCTTTACCTTACATATTTTGAGGAAGGCTGACAGAGTCTGAATCAGAGTAATATGCTATGAAGCAATTTTGCCAGAAGCACGGCAGCACACGCAGCTACGGTGATGGTTATTTCTCTCGAGATTTTTGACGGTGCAGAATATAATAAAATGCACAGCTAAGCAGTATTGATAGAATCACGACCGATCTAACAGGTCGTGATTTTTTCGTTTATTCCGAATGTAAATGAGACTGAAAGATATCCGATGGAAATTTAATTTATTTTTAATTGATTTTTTAATAAAAGCATGGTATCATCATTTGAGTTAGAGATAAATAACCATAGACTTTTTTGAGTTATTAAGGCTGAAGCCCTGTGGCATTTAATCATAAAACTCAAATCGAAGGGAAAAAACGAAGGAAGGGAAAGTTATTATGGAAAAGCTCAAAAAATTTATAGTTAACTTGAAGGTGGCAGGAAAGTTGAAAGCATACCGGGTGACGGTGCTCACTATGACAGTATTCTTAGTGGCGGTGGCACTTATCTCAACCTTGGTGATACGCTCCAACGTAAAGAATATTACGGCTGTATGGTCCCAGGCAATAGGATATATACAGGAGCTGGAGACGCTGACCACGGAGTACAGAGTTAAGCAGTATCAGCACCTTGTCGAATCAGATGCCGCTGTCATGGCTACTTGTGAGAAGGAGATTGAGAGCATAGCAGGACAGATTACGGAGAATTGCAAGGCATTAAGTGAAATAATCAATGCGGATGCAGATGCACGAAAAGGGCAGGCCGATTACGATAAGGCAATCGCCGCATGGGAGGACTATAAGTCCTTCTCGGAGGAGATAATACGGCTGAGCACCGCCGGAAAACAGGCTGAGGCATCAGATATTATGACGGGAAGCGCGTATGAAAAGTATACATCATTCAGAAACGTGTTCAGCACGCTTAGGGATGAATTCCAGGTTGAACTGGATAGCTCTAAGCTTGCTGCCAATGTGTGTACGGTAATTATTTTTATAGTGATATCTGCGGCAGGAATTGCGATTGCGGCAGCGACAACCTTTATCGGAAAGGTAATCACAGATTCGATTATAGAGCCGGTAGCACAGATAGATACAGCGGTAGCCAGCTTAAGAAAGGGTGAGCTGTCCAACGTGGATATGCTCACATATGAGTCGGAGGATGAGTTCGGCGACACTGTGAGAAATCTGAAAGAGGCCATGAATATTCTTTCGGATTATGTACGTGAGATTTCGGAGGAAGTTAAATATATTGCACAGGGCGATTTGACAAGAAATGGCGATGACATCACAGATTTCCTGGGTGATTTTTCAGAATTGAAGCACTCACTCCTGTTTATTTTAAAGAGGTTTAACAGCACACTGTCAGAGATTACCAATATTGCGGAGAAGGTATCCTCGAATGCCAAGGATGTCGAGGAGGCGTCTAAATCCCTGTCCGATGGTGCGACAGAGCAGGCGGGAGTAATTGAGGAGCTGAACGCTACAATAGATACTGTTGTCAGCCTTGCCGCAGATACGGCAAAGGAGACAAAGAGTGCATCCGAGAGGGTGAAGGCTTCTGCAAGCAAAGCCAACGAAGAGAGGGAAAAGATGAACGGGCTGCTCACAGAGATGGAGCGTATTACGGAGATTTCCAAGGAAATCGGCAATATTATCACGGATATTGAAGATATTGCGTCCCAGACCAATCTTTTATCACTCAATGCTTCGATTGAGGCGGCGAGGGCAGGCGAAGCCGGAAGAGGCTTTGCGGTGGTTGCCGACCAGATAGGCAAGCTCGCATCAGATAGTGCGAAGTCGGTTATAAATACAAGAGAGCTGATTGATAAGACTCTGGTTGAGATTGGAAAGGGAAATGCCATTACAAGAACAACGGCAGATGCATTCAACCAGATTATTGCGGATATGGAGTCCTTTGCGGAAATGGCGCAGAATACAATGGAGAAGGCTAATTCTCAGGCTGATTCGTTAGAGCAGATCGGACAGGGTATCGAACAGCTTTCCGGTGTTGTACAGGGTACAGCGGCTTCCTCAGAGGAAAATACGGCAATCAGTGTCAACCTGGCAGACGAGGCAGCCAAGATGCAGGACCGCGTGAATACATTCAAGCTATTCTAAGGGTGAGATGAATATTCTAATCTGTTAGAAGGAAGGTCCTTGCTGTGATAGATGATATGTTTAAAGTACTTGGAGAGCACGCTGCAGAAATCTTATTTGAAATAATTACGGAATCCATGGATGATTACCTGTATATATTTGATCTGCAGGACAATACAATGGAGATTTCACAGTCGGCTACAGATAGGTTTATGATATCGCAGTGTATCATGAACGATGCACTCACTGCTGTTATGAAGGTGGTATATGAAGATGACCGCAGGATGCTGGAGAAGCATCTTGCGGATATAAGAGAAGGAAAAGAGAAGGTTCATAATCTTCACTATAGGTGGCTTGACAAAAACGGCCTGCCGATATGGGTTGCCTGCCGCGGCATCGTGATTGATGATAATGAAGGACATGCGAAGTATCTGGTTGGCTGCATGAACGAGACCGGGAATAAGAGAAGAGCGGATAACGTCACGGGACTGTTGGGTGGTCCGGAATTTATTGCTTATCTGCGCTCGCAGGCGGAAAACCTTTCTAAGGGCTTTTTAGTACATATAGGCATCGATGATTTCGGCTCAATCAACAGCACCAGGGGAGCAGCTTACGGTGATTATATCTTACGAAGCGTAGCCGGCTGTATGAAGAAATGTCTTTCCGGCAGTCAGAGAATATACCACCTTGTGGCTGACCAGTATGTTATTGTGGATCTGGAAGCAGCCTCTAAGGAGGATATGCTAAAGCTGAAGGAGAGGATTACGGATAAGCTCTATAAATTTATAGTAGCTGAGAACTATGAAGCTGTATTTTCGGTTTCTGTAGGTGTTATAGCAGCGGCGACCTTTTATGAGGGAGTCGAGGAATGCCGCAGGAAATTTGAATTTGCCCTCAAGCAGGCAAAGAGCATGGGAAAAAACGGCTTCTATTTCTTCAATGAGAAAGACTATGAAGCCTTTCAGAGAAAGGGAAGAATAATAGCGGCACTACGTAATTCTATTGTAAACGGCTGTAATGGCTTTGAAGTGTATTATCAGCCGATTGTGGATTGCCGCTCGGAGAAAATCATCGGTGCGGAGGCTCTTATGCGCTTTTCCATGATGGCTGAGGATGAGCAGGTGTCTGTTTCACCGGTGGAGTTCATTCCGCTGCTCGAGGAGACAGGATTGATTATTCCTGCCGGAAGATATGTCCTGAGCGAAGCGGCAGAAATGTGCAGTGAAATGCAGCAGTATATTCCCGGTTTCAAGATGAATGTAAATGTCTCGTATGTCCAGATTATTCAGGGCAAGGTCGAGCATGATATATTAGCTGCAATCCGGAACAACTCTTTAAAGCCGGAGTCCATCTGCATCGAAATGACGGAAAGCGGCTTTATGGATATGACGCCATCGTTCTGCAGGTTCCGAAAGACATTGGATGACAACAATATCAATTTTGTAATTGATGATTTTGGAACGGGATATTCTAATTTTCATTGTATACGCGATATGAATCCAAGCTATGTGAAAATGGATAAGGATTTTACCGCTAAGGCAATGAACGATGCCAGAGATAATGAATTGTACAGGAATATCATTCCGCTGGTACACAGTATTGATGTCAGGATATGTGCAGAAGGCATCGAGGAAAGAGACTGGTACCTTAAAATGAAAGAAATGCAGGTCGATTATCTACAAGGATATTATTTTGGCAGACCTTGCAGAAAAGAACAATTTATACAGCAATATACCGCAGTATCGGAATAAGACAGGGGAGCGTGAAAATTCACGCTCCTTTATCTGTGTGTAGGTGAAGCTTCAAGCTAAGCGTTTGTTTTTGGCGTGGACATATCGCCTGCTGCTTTAAGTCCCATAAAGAAAAGTGTACAATGTATCTACCTTACATCGCCATAAAGTATTCATGCACCGAGGTGTCGTCCGTAAGCTCCGGATGAAACGCAGTTACAAGCTGTCTGTCCTGACGGGCTGCCACGATGCGCCCGTCGACGGTCGCAAGAACCCTTGCATTGTCGTAGACCTCATCGGCGAAAGGTGCACGGATAAAGGTCATCGGGACTGTCCCTATGCCGTCAAAGCATTCCTCAGTGTAGAAGCTTCCAAGCTGTCTGCCGTAGGCATTTCGGCGGACACGGATATCCATGGTGCCGAAGCAGGGCTTTCCGTCCTCGACATCGCGAGACAGAAGAATCATTCCGGCGCAGGTGCCGAACACAGGCATGCCGTCATTAATCAGTTTTTTTATCGGTTCATACAGACCAAGCTCGTGTAAGAGCTTGGTCATCACAGTGCTCTCGCCGCCGGGCAGTATAAGCCTGTCGGTCTTTTTATCCAGGTCGCGAAGCTGCCTTATCTCAAAATGTTCTACTCCAAGCCTGTCAAGCATCTGTCCATGCTCCGCAAATGCACCTTGAAGTGCCAATATACCAACTGCCATATATAATCCTCGTTTCCGCTATTTTCTTCTCTCTGCCATCAGCAGGGCAATTTGTTTCCATTATTTTCCTCGATTCCGCTATTTTCCTCTCTCTGCCATCAGCAGGGCAATCTCGTTTTCATTTATTCCAACCATCGCCTCTCCCAGGTCTGCCGACAGCTCGGCGATAAGCCTGGCATCGGTGTAGTTGGTGACAGCCTGAACAATCGCAGCGGCACGTTTCGCAGGATTTCCTGACTTGAATATTCCTGAGCCGACGAACACACCCTCTGCGCCGAGCTGCATCATAAGTGCTGCATCGGCAGGGGTTGCGACACCGCCGGCGGCAAAGTTTACAACAGGGAGTCTGCCGTGGTCATGAACATATCTGACAAGCTCAACAGGAACCTGCAGCTGCTTGGCAGCCTCGTATAATTCGTCATCGCGCAGGTTCTGGACACGCCGTATTTCGGCATTCATGGATCTCATGTGGCGAACTGCCTGAACCACGTCGCCGGTTCCCGGCTCGCCCTTGGTCCTTATCATCGAGGCTCCCTCGCTTATGCGCCTGAGCGCCTCGCCCAGGTCGCGCGCACCGCAGACAAACGGAACCTTGAACTGAGTCTTGTCGATATGGTACACATCGTCGGCAGGGGAGAGAACCTCGCTCTCATCTATGTAGTCAATCTCTATGGCTTCGAGTATCTGAGCCTCGACAAAGTGTCCGATACGGCATTTTGCCATGACAGGAATAGATACTGCCTCCTGAATACCTTTAATCATCTTAGGGTCGCTCATTCTTGACACGCCGCCGGCGGCTCTTATATCTGCCGGAATCCGCTCAAGTGCCATTACCGCACAGGCACCTGCTTCCTGTGCAATCTTAGCCTGCTCCGGTGTGGTCACATCCATGATTACACCGCCCTTTAACATCTGTGCCAGTTCCTTGTTGAGTTCATATCTTGTTGCCATGGTAATCTCCGTTTCCGGACAGTCCGCCTTATTGTGTAGGGACTGCCGCTGATTTTTATTTTGTATTTTGTCATGTAATGCGCCGCTTCATGAATTTAGCGTTATGATACAGTAAAGATGGCTTGATTAAAACATCCAGTTTGAATAAAAATAAGCAGTCCAGTTATGCAGAGCATGGAAAAATAACAATACAGAGTTTGCAGGCTTTGATTTCAAGCTTTTCTCTTTCACTTAAAGTTTAAGTAGAAGATAAAATACTTAAGTGTTATAATGATATGAGGTTCAAAAGGTATTGTGTTCCTCATTTTGCGCAGGTTCCAAGTTCTAAAGCCTAATCGCGCAGGCGCGAACGGCTTTTTTACCTTTTGACTCTGATAGCTTATAATAGTGGCGGCAAAAGTTTGAAAATAGAATTTTCAAATTAAGAAAAATACCTCCTGCGAGGATAATGAAGTCAACCGGGTGGTATAGAGTCACTAAAAAATGAGAAATAGAAGATTTTTTTACTGCCGTTAAGTGAAAATAGATTTGTTAGGCGGTAATGGCGGAATGGAGATTAAAATGAAAAAGCTGATACAATTATTTCTCACGTTTCTGAAAATAGGTGCATTCACCTTTGGCGGTGGCTATGCGATGATTGCACTTTTAGAAAATGAGTTTATCGAAAAAAAGAAGTGGATTGACAGAGAAGAATTTTTGAACATGGTGGCGGTTGCGGAGTCGACACCGGGACCCGTGGCGGTCAACAGTGCGACCTATCTGGGCTACAGAGTGGGCGGTGTCGCGGGAGCCGCGCTGTCAACGCTTGCCGTGAGCATACCTTCGTTTGTGATAATATATCTGATATCGCTTTTCTTTGATAAGTTTTTAAGTCTAACCTATGTGGCGTATGCGTTCAAGGGGATACAGGTGCGTCGTGTACCTCATCGCGTCTGCCGGCGTGAGAATGTTCAAGGGACTTGAGAAAAACGTGTTCAACTATGTGATTTTGGGATTAGTGATTGCTGTGATGACGGTGTTTTCGATAACGGCGGTATCGTTCTCGTCAATATTCTATATAGTGATAAGCGGCGTGGCAGGCTGGGCTGTGTACATGATTGGAAAGTGTGTGGGAAATGCAGATAAAAAATGTTCTGACACGGAGGGAATATATAAAAAATGATATATATTGAACTTTTTCTGAATTTTCTTGTTATAGGTGCGGTTTCCTTTGGCGGTGGCTACGGCATGATTTCGCTTGTCAGGGAGACGGTTTTGTCAAGGGGCTGGCTTACCGAGAGCGAATTTATGAGCTTTATTGCCGTATCGGAGTCGACGCCGGGACCGCTCGCGGTGAATATGGCGACCTTTATCGGTTCTTCACAGGGAGGAATATTCGGTGCGTTTATCGCAACTCTCGGGGTTGTGCTGCCGTCATTTGTCATAATACTAATCATTGCCGCCGTGCTGAAAAATCTCCTGAAATATGCAGGTGTGAATGCGGTTCTGTCCGGAGTACGGCCATGCATAGTCGCCATGATTATTGCGACGGCAATCAGCATGGGACTTAACACTCTGCTTGGTTTTGCGGATTACACAAGCAGCATAGCGCCTGATTTAAGGTCAATAATAATATTTATGATACTTTTTGCAGTATCTTTTTTGCTGAAAAAAATATGGAAAAAGAAGTTGTCGCCAATTCTTATGATTGTGCTGTCGGCAGTGCTCGGGATAGTGTTCTGGGGCTTTTGAGAAAATCTTTAAAAGGTTGTTGATGCGGACAATTATACCGTAACCGAGGTCACGACTTTTGGGAGAAGCTTAGTTGTTCTTAGGACTCTGCCTGCTCATTAGCCAAAAGCAGCATGGATGCTGCTTTAGAAGCAATGCATACAAGGATGTATGCTTGCTTCGGTGGCGAACGTATAGAAAATCTTTGCCAGAGTTCTTAGAACATCTTGCTTCGGACAACGGAGCTGATATGCATAAATATAATACGTTATACACTCATAGCTAAAAGGGGTATGCTTTGACCCCTGAATCGTTTAAGGTGATTGCGAAGCTCACCTTTACAGCTTGGAAATCCCCTTCTTCACAAGCTTAACCCCAATGAGTGACATGAACATAATACCGATACTGATGCCAAGTGCTGTCTCTATTGTGGTTACAAAATATTTTTCAAAGAGTACGGTGTCATTGCTGATGACCGCAGACATGGTATAGAACAGACCACCTCCCGGAATCATGGGCATGATGGATGGAATCAGGAAAACTGTTGTCGGTGCTTTCTTGATACGGGCAAGTATCTCCGAATAGAGAGTTGCGAAGGAGGCGGCGAGCATATTTGTCACGAATGCATTAGGTGTAAACTGTGAGGCAAGGATGTAGATTATCCATGCAAATGAACCTCCGGCGGAGGCAAACACCAACTTGTCGCGTCTTATATTAAAAAGTATTGAGTAGCCACCGGCTCCGAGTCCGGCGGCAATTACCTGAATAATGTATTTCTGTATCATAATAATCCTCATTTCCTGCGATTTACCGCGAAGAGGTGGTGAAAAATCCGCGGAGGCGATTTTGCATCTGCCATAAAAACGATATTTTAATGAAAAAACAGGTTGAGTCCCATTATCGAGGTGGCGAAGCCGAGTGCAATCGCAATAGCGAGCATGACCGCCTCAATAAGCCTTAAAAGCCCGGACATAATATCTCCGCAAAGTATGTCGCGGATGGAGTTGGTCATCTGGGTTCCGGGTATATAGAGCATTACAAGCCCGATGAAAACCTTGTCCAGATTGTCGATGAACCCTGTAAGCCCGATGAAGCGTGCCAGTACACCTAGCAGGAATGTACAGAAAAAATTGTACATCAACATATTTATTCCCAGAGGACGTATCTTCAGATCCATGATATATGCGATGGTGGATAGCAGTCCGGCTATCAGTCCGTCGCGGATGGAACCTCCGAAAAATACGGCAAAGGCAAGGCTTGACAGTATATATCCGGATATTGACATGTACCATGGGAAATTGCGGTCTTTTTTGATATCGGCAATCTCCGTCTCTATATTATTATATGCAGGAGTGTTATTACAGATATGTCTTGATATTGCATTCAGGTATTCAAGCTTGTCAAGATTGTTACTGTAGGAGTGAATACGCCTTGTCTGCGTATCATGTGTGCCATCGGGAAGCCTGATGGTGGTTGACAGGTACGAGGTTATGGAGAAAACATCAACCTTGGTACAGCCATAGGCTAAACAAATTCGTCTTATTGTATCCTCAACGCGGTTGGCCTCAGCACCGCAGATTATCATTTTCTCACCCATGTCCATTGAGAGGGTGAGCAGCTGTTCGCCGGTTATGTTTGATTTGAGCTGTGTTTTACATTCCATAAAAAACCATTTCTGTGCGCGCGGCACGATGAATTCTGACAGCAGCCTTACACTGTACAAGGCATATTGTATGTGCAGGCTTATCATAATGAATATAACACAACAGCCTTTAAAAATCAAAAGAAATGTGGTACAGTTAAAGGGTGCAAAATAAATGAAAGGAAGTTATAGTTTATGAATAAAATTGCAAGCTTTACGGTAAATCATATTGACCTTCTCACAGGTATCTATGTGTCAAGAAGGGACAGAATCGGAGATAATGTTATCACAACCTTCGACTTAAGGTTTACAAGGCCGAATGTCGAGCCGGTGATGGATACGGCGGGTATTCACACAATTGAGCACCTTGGCGCAACCTTCCTAAGAAACAACGAGGAGTGGAAGGACAGAACAATTTACTTTGGACCGATGGGGTGCAGAACGGGCTTCTATGTGATTTTTGCCGGCGACCTTGAGTCGAAGGATATTGTCGGAGTTATAGGGGAGATGATTGATTTCATTATCAATTCATCGGACAAGGAATGTGATATACCGGGATATTCACCTAGGGACTGTGGTAATTATCTTGACAATAATGTCATGGAGGCAAAGACCTATGCGCGCAAGTTCAAGGCAGAGGTGCTTGACAACATCTGTCCTGAAAGACTTGTATATCCGGAATAGTCATCGCTTAGAGAAAAATGAGCTAAAAGAAGCAGGGCATGCCGGCTGAAAAGCAATTTTGGAAAAGTAATTTTAATGTAAAAAATGCAGCTTTAAATATTTGCCGGATAAATATTTAAAGCTGCATTGAGGTAATGACTGCGTTATGGTAATAAGTGCATTGCGATAGTAATTATATTGTGGTAATAAATGCATTGCGATAGTAATTATATTGTGATAATAAATGTATTGCGGTAATAACAGCATTGCAGTGATAAATGCATTGTATTAATAGTTCCTTGCGTTTTCATCAGCCCGGCAAAAATTGTTCTTATAAATCAGTCAATTTTTAAGAGTGAGTCAATGTGGCTGAGTAAAAGCTCAATGGCGGAGGTGTTCTGTCCACCGCGCGGAATTATGATATCTGCGTATTTCTTGGACGGCTCTATGTAAGCCTCATGCATTGGCTTTACAGTGTCCTGGTACTGTGAAAGTATCGACTCAACTGTACGCGCGCGCTCTACAGTATCACGCTTGATACGGCGCATGAGACGCTCGTCGGCATCGGTGTCCACGAATATTTTTAAATCCATCTCATCGCGAAGCTCCTTATTCTCAAGAATAAGTATGCCCTCAACAATGACAACCTTCTTAGGTTCAACGAGAGTTGTAGCCTGGCTTCTGTTGTGGATGGAGTAATCGTAAATAGGAACCTCCACAGGTATGCCTTTTTTTAGCATGCGCACATGCTTTACCATCATATCGGTCTCAAAGGAGTCAGGGTGGTCATAGTTGAGCCTGGAGCGTTCCTCATAGTTGAGTTCGTTGTGGGCCTTATAATAGCTGTCATGGCTTAGAACAGCAAGGTTGTCACCGAAGTGCTCACGGATTATGTTGACAATTGTGGTTTTACCGGACGCACTGCCGCCGGCAACGCCTATAACTTTAATTTTGGATGTATCTGAAACAGACATACTGCACCTCACATGTATTTTATTCCATTTATTTTACAATAAAATAGTGTCAGGGTCAAACTATATTCTATTATTTATCATATACTTGTGGACTGCGAAGCATGATAGGGTAATACACATAACGGAGGAGAATGAATGCTCACATACAATATGGAGGACAGGCAGGAGCTGTCCTTATATGATTATCTGTATAGGTGCATTAAAAATGATATACTTTCGGGAAGAATACCTGTAGGTGAGAAGCTTCCGTCTAAGAGGAGCCTTGCAAAGCATCTTGATGTCAGTGTCATCACGGTCGAGAATGCCTACGCGCAGCTTCTTTTAGAGGGTTATATCACGAGCTTTGAGAAGAAGGGGTATTTTGTCAATGATATAGGTTCCGCACCGTCGGCAAGCTGCCTTATAAAGCCGAAGCCGGAGGAGGAATTTGAGTATGCCTATTTTGCGGATTTGAAGTCCAACAGAATAAGAAGAAACAGGTTTCCGTTCTCAACATGGGCGAAGCTGCTTCGTGATACCCTGTCCGAAAGACCGGAGCAGCTATTAAAGACGGTTCCATATAATGGAGTGTATGAGCTCAGACTGGCGCTTGCGGGTTTTCTGCATGAATTTCGTGGAATGCAGGTGCTCCCGGCGCAGATTATAATATGCTCCGGGACTGAGAGCATGTACGGCAGGCTTTTCAGCCTCCTGCCTGAGGCTGTGTGGGCGGTTGAGAATGTCGGAAGCCGGAAGATAACGGGACTATATGACATGTACCATGCCAGATGGAAATCCGTCTCAAGGGATGAATATGGTGTCGATATGAAAGACCTGCATGACAGCGGATGCAATGTGGTTCATGTAACGCCGGCACAGCATTTCCCAATCGGAACGGTCATGCCGATAAGAAGGAGAACAGAGCTTCTTGAGTGGGCTGAGGGTCAGGACCATTATATAATAGAGGATGACTATGACAGTGAGTTCTGGTATCAGGGAAGGCAGGCACCGACGCTCTACAGCATGGATGGAAATGGAAGGGTAATCTATTTTAACACATTTTCAAAGACACTTATACCATCGCTTCGCATAAGCTATATGGTACTGCCCTATGAGCTTGCAATGCGGTACGGAAACGGGCTTAGCTTCTATTCGGGGACAGTTCCCAGCATGGAGCAGTATGCGCTGGCAAAATTTATTTCAGAGGGGTACTTTGAGCGGCATATAAATCATATGAGAAATTATTTTAAGTCCCAGAGAAGCATGCTTATGGATGCTGTAAGAAAATCACCGCTTATAGGGATATCAAGGATACATGAAATCAGCTCAGGCACGTATTTTCTTCTTGAGCTTGATACGCCGCTGTCGGACACGGAGCTTGTTGACAGAATCAAAAAAAAGGATATAAATGTGGCGTGCACATCTGCGTATATGCCTGAGCCGCATGAGGACACACATACGCTTGTAATCAATTACTGCGGTGTGTATGCTGAGAGGATAGAGGAGACTATAGCGAGAATCTGGGAGGCTGTCAGTGTAAAATGATGTGCTCTGAAGGCGGATTTGTTGAAAATAATGCTTGACCTAAAGTCAGGTTTATGAATTATAATAAAAAACTGTGCCGTGAGGCATTAGAACAGAGGTTTTTTAGGATAACATATATTGGGTGATTGTACGACACAGATTGCAGATAAACAAGGTTAAACAATCAGCTATATAGAAAACGATGGATAGCCTTTGCATAAATTTGCAGCTATCTACAGATGATTATTACAAATGTGCATTAGGGAGGAATAAAAATGCAGGAATTTACACAGCAGACATTTACAGAGGAGAGAGCACTTTTTCACACAATCGATGCCAGGATTAGTGATTCGGTGTTCGATGTGGGCGAGTCACCGCTCAAGGAGTGCAGGAAGCTTGATATAGATACCACACTTTTCAGATATAAGTATCCTTTATGGTACTGTAAGGATGTCAGCCTCAAAAATTGTACACTTTTTGACATGGCGAGAGCCGGAATATGGTACACAGACAATGTGAGCATTGAGGATACGGTCATTGAGGCTCCTAAGAATATAAGAAAGGCAGATGGGGTAACACTTAAGAATGTGTCCTTCCCGAATGCAGCCGAGACATTGTGGAACTGCAACAATGTGACGATGGAGAATGTGTTTGCGAAGGGAGATTATTTTGCCTTCAACACCAACAATATCAAGGCAGACAATTTCACGCTTGTCGGAAATTATTCATTCGACGGAACAAAGAACATGGAGCTTCGCAACTCTAAGCTCCTCTCCAAGGACGCTTTCTGGAATACGGATAATGTGACAGTATATGATTCTTTCATTTCAGGAGAGTATCTTGGCTGGAATGCGAAGAACCTCACGCTTATCAACTGCACAATTGAGAGCCTTCAGGGCATGTGCTATATCGACAATCTTGTGATGAAGAACTGCAAGCTCATCAACACAACACTTGCATTCGAATATTCAAGCGTGGACGCTGAGATAACAAGCGGTATAACAAGCGTTCTGAATCCATCATCGGGAACAATCAAGGCGGATTACATTGATACTCTCATTATACAGAAGGATTATATTGATGAGGGAAAGACCAAGCTTGTCTGCGGCGATATCAGGAATAAGACGGATGAGATTGCGTGGTAGGAAGCTTCGCAATTACCTAATAACATGATTAAGAAGAGAGGTTGAGCAGGCATGAAAGAAGAATACAGAGAGCTGTTTGATACACCTGTCGACAGGCGCGGCACACATTCGCTTAAGTGGGATGTCAGGGACAATGAGCTTCCGATGTGGGTTGCGGACATGGATTTTAAGACTGCTCCGGCAATCATTGAGGCTCTCCAAAAGAGAGTTGAGCATGGAGTGTTCGGCTATTCCATAATACCGGATGAGTGGAATGAGGCATACTGTGAGTGGTGGGAGAATAGACATCACTTCCATATTGAGAAGGACTGGCTGATATTCTCAACAGGTGTTGTTCCGATTCTCTCAAGCGTTGTCAGAAAGCTCACAACACCGGGTGAAAATGTGCTGATTCAGACACCGGTGTACAATATTTTCTTTAATTCAATAGTGAATAATGGGCGAAATGTATTGCAGTGCCCGTTAAGCTATGAGAATGGTGAATATTCGATTGATTTTGATAAGCTTGAGGAAGCTATGTCACAGCCTCAGACCACGATGATGATTTTCTGCAATCCTCACAACCCGGTCGGAAAGATATGGGACAGGAAGACAATTGCGCATGTCGGTGAGCTTGCGAAGAAGTACCATGTCATAGTGGTATCTGATGAGATACATTGTGATATAACAGACCCGGACAAGGAGTACATTCCGTTTGCCTCCGCCTCCGACACCTGCCGTGAAATAAGCATTACCTGTGTGGCACCGTCCAAGGCATTCAACATGGCGGGCTTACAGACGGCAGCGGCTATTGTGCCGGATCCATTTCTGCGCCACAAGGTGAACCGCGGGCTTAACACCGACGAGGTTGCGGAGCCTAATGCGTTTGCAATATGGGCGGCGGTTGCAGCCTTTAGAGACGGCGGAGAATGGCTTGACGCACTCAGGGAATATATCTACGAGAACAAGCAGATAGTGACCGGGTTTATAGAAAAGGAGCTTCCGCAGGTAAAGCTCATATATTCAGAGGCAACCTATCTTCTGTGGCTCGACTGCTCGGCGGTGTGCGATAACTCCGAGGAACTCGCCGACAGCATAAGAGAGCGCACAGGACTTTACCTCTCAGACGGCGTGCAGTATGGACGCACCGGAGAGAAGTTCTTAAGGCTCAATATCGCATGTCCTAGGGAGAGACTTGAGGATGGACTTAGGAGGCTTAGAGAGGGGATTTCCGGTTATAGACAGTAAGATTAAATTGCAATATAATATTGCTGCAGACATATATGATTGAGGATAAAAAATGCCCCGAAGTGCCGGCTTCGGGGCATTTTTTTATTTTCCAAGCACAATCGCATTCACAGCCTCAATAAGGTTGACTGTCCGGCTTCTTGGAACCAGTGCAACGGATTTGCCGTCGACGGTGGCAAGACATGTGCTGCCATCATACCTGTAGAGCTTGATGGTCGTCTGAGGAAAAGCGTCATTGTCCAGGTAGAGAGCAATGCTTAGCTCCTCCTTCTGAGCGGCTTCCTCATCGGTGAAGCTGTCGGCTTCGGTAAGCCCAGGCAGCTCATCGTGCTTTATCATGTCGGGCAGAGTGACCTCGTAGGTGGCGAATGGGTCAACACTCACCAGATACACATTGCCGTCCCCTGTTGAGAGTTTATAGTGCATGTTTTGCACCCAACATCATCATAGTAGGTGATTGCATGGGCTAGGGAAAACAGTGATTGTATTGTAAATTGACAGAAAATGGTGCGTGGGGATATAATGTGTTAAAATTAAAAATAGAAATAACGCAGACTGCGTTACGACAGGAGAAAAAGATGAACCTACGCGGATACCTTACAAATAACAGACTTGCAGCGGACGGCGCATTCGGAACCTATTATGCGGAAAAGTATGGCAATGATGAGCTGCCGGAGGCGGCAAATACCATGCATCCGGAACGTGTTCTGGAAATACATACGGAGTATATAAAGGCAGGGGCGCGATATATAAGAACCAACACCTATGCCTCCAACAGCAGTCTTTTGTCAAATGACGAGCAGAAGGTCAGGGAAAATGTGAATGCAGCAGTTGGTATTGCGCGCAAGGCAATAGAGCAGAGCGGCATAGAGGAAAATATTTATCTTGCCGGGGATATAGGACCTATACCCGAAATGTCCGGCTTTTCAAAGAGTGAAAATGAGAGCGAATATACGCGCCTTGCCTCGTATATGCTTGAGGCAGGAGTTGATGCTGTTCACTTTGAGACCTTTGCCGACTATGAGGGGATTCTTCCGGCAATCAGGTATATAAGGGAGAATGCGGAGGATATTTTTATAAGTGTATGTTTCAGCGTGAATCAATATGGCTATAGCGCCGCAGGGCTCAGTGCTAAAAGGCTCATAGCGGATGCCGCGAAGCTTCCTGTGGACGCGGTAGGGCTTAACTGCGGTGTGGGTTCGGGACACATGGCACAGCTCATGGATGGTCTGGACAGCTTTGACGGTAAGTTCTTCATCGCACTTCCGAATGCCGGATATCCGAATTTTACGAGAAATCAGATGCATTTTGGAGGAGCACCGGCTTATTTCGCCGGGAAAATGCTTGATATCGCAAAAAAGGGGGCAGACATAGTCGGAGGCTGCTGTGGAACAAGACCTGAGACGATAGCAAAGGTATGTGAAAAGCTTAACGGACTGCCAAGGTGTGATAAAATGACGACGGCGGCTTCTGAACCGGAAGCGGAGCAAGTGAAAAAAAAGGGATTTTTGTATGATGAGAATGGGGAGCTTAAGAAAAAGAAGCTTATAGCTGTTGAGCTGGCGCCTCCGTTTGATGCAAACGATGAGAAGCTGCTGGAATCCGCACATTCACTTATCGGAGCAGGGGTGGATGTACTCACATTCCCGGATTCACCTTCGGGACGTACCAGAATCGATTCGGTGCTGATGGCGGATAAGGTGCATCGTGAGACAGGCATAGCCGTCATGCCGCATATATGCTGCCGTGACAAGAATGCGGTGGCCATGCGCTCACTTTTCATGGGTTCAAGAATCAACGATATATATAATATGCTGATAATCACAGGCGACCCGCTCCCGTCAATGGTAAGGGAGACGGTCAAGTCCGTGTTCAATTTCGACTCCGTAGGGCTTATGAAGATAGCTAAAGAGATGAATGAGGAGGTATTCTGCGACAGCCCGCTCTGCTATGGTGGTGCTATAAATCAGGGCAGAAAGAATATAGAGGTTGAACTTGGGCGCGTCAAAAAGAAGCTGGCAGCAGGTGCAGACTTCTTTTTGACGCAGCCTGTGTTCTGTGAGGAGGACGTTAACCGCTTAAGGTATATTAAGGAAGAGACAGGCGCAAGGATACTGTGCGGTATCATGCCTCTCATAAGCAGGAAAAACGCACTCTTTATGAAAAATGAGATTGCAGGTGTGAATGTCCCGGATGAACTGGTAGAGAGATATCCTGAAAAGGGCAGCAAAAAGGAGGGCGAAGCTGTCGGAATTGAACTTGCAAAGCAGATGATTGCGCTTACGGAGGATTTTGTTGACGGATATTATTTCTCATTTCCATTTAACAGGACATATCTGTTGAAGGAGATTTTGAACTGATAATACATATTATAGAAAAGCTTGCTGAAATGGGAATAGCGTGAAGCTGTGTCAAATATAAAAGTTCAATATCTGCTGTCTGATATATACACATAATGATTGTATTGCTTTTTGAACTTCTAGTGCCTAAAAGTTCAAATAACTATTGAAAAGTTCAAAATGAAATGATATAGTAATTAAAGTGATGTTTTGACCGCAACATTATATTGCACGTTGAACAGCATTTAGCTTTACACAGCAGGCATAGCAAAATTGCAGAAGCATACAGGAAATGAGGAGAAATATGGCAGGAATTGCACAGAGACTTAAAGAAGCGATGGAGGCCAAGGGGCTTAAGCAGGTGGATGTGATTCGTCTTGCGGAGCCTATTGGCCGTGAATATAATGTCAGAATCGGTAAGAGCCACATGAGCCAGTATATAAGCGGAAAAAGCGAGCCGCGCAAGGACATACTGGGAGTTCTTGCAAAGACACTTGAGGTTGATGAGAGCTGGCTTGCCGGAGAAGAAACAGAGGCTGCGGCTCCTGAAAATAGGAGTGGCTCATCATATACAGCTTCTTCGGAGCATAAAAAGGAGCGGACGGATGTGGCGGACAGTTCAAGGACAGTGAGTGATGCAGGAAGTTCAAATATAGTATATTCAGAAAAAATGGGAGATAGAGTTATGAGACAATTTTCAAAATCAACTAAGCTTGATAACGTATTATATGATGTGAGAGGACCTGTAGTTGAGGAAGCTAACCGTATGGCTGATGCCGGAATGCATATTCTGAAGCTCAACATAGGAAATCCTGCTCCATTTGGCTTCAGGGCACCGGAGGAGGTTGTCTATGATATGAGACAGCAGCTCACGGACTGTGAAGGATATTCGGATTCAAAGGGACTGTTTTCAGCGCGAAAGGCAATCATGCAGTATGCGCAGCTTAAAAATATTCAGAATGTTGAGATTGGCGATATTTATACAGGAAATGGAGTCAGCGAGCTTATAAACCTAAGCATGCAGGCACTCCTAGATGACGGCGATGAGATTTTAATACCTTCGCCGGATTATCCGCTCTGGACGGCAACCGCAACACTTGCAGGCGGCAAGGTTGTTCACTATCTGTGCGATGAGCAGTCGGAGTGGAACCCGGATATAGAAGATATCAGGAAGAAGGTCAATTCAAAGACAAAGGCAATCGTTATAATAAACCCTAACAACCCTACAGGTGCACTCTACCCGAAGGAAATTCTGGAGCAGATAGTTCAGATTGCAAGAGAGAACCAGCTCATTATTTTTTCCGATGAGATATATGACAGACTTGTCATGGATGATGGAGAGCATATCTCAATAGCATCACTTGCGCCTGATGTATTCTGTGTAACCTTCAGCGGACTCTCAAAATCACATATGATAGCCGGATTCAGAGTAGGATGGATGATACTCAGCGGTAACAAGGATGCCGCAAAGGATTACATTGAGGGTATAAATATGCTTTCAAACATGCGTCTTTGCTCTAATGTTCCGGCACAGTCGATTGTCCAGACAGCACTTGGCGGATATCAGAGTGTTAAGAACTACATTGTTCCGGGTGGACGTATCTATGAGCAGAGAGAGTATATGTACAAGGCAGTAAATGACATTCCGGGACTTAGTGTTGTCAAGCCTAAGGCTGCATTCTACTCATTTCCTAAGATTGATATTAAAAAGTTCAATATCAAGAATGATGAGCAGTTTGCGTATGATTTCCTCAAGGAGAAGAGAGTGCTCATAGTTCATGGCGGAGGCTTCAACTGGAAAGAGCCTGACCATTTCCGTATTGTATATCTTCCTAGAGTTGAAGTGCTTGAGGAGGCGTTCGGAAAACTTGGAGACTTTCTTGAGACTTATCGCCAGTGATAATTTCAATTTCATAATAAGGTTCGGGTGGAAAAACATGCCAATTTAATCTATGAGTGGATAACGTATTATATTTATGTATATCAGCTACATTGTCCGAAGCAGGATGTTCTTAGAACTCTGATAAAGGTTTCCTGCGTCCGCCACCGAAGCCGGCATACATCCTTGTATGCTTTGCTTCCAAAGCAGCATCCGTGCTGCTTTTGGCTAGGTATATATAGCATGTTTTGATGTCCGAAGCCTGATAAATAATTAAGTATATAAGGAGAGTCACATGGAGAAGGGAAGAGGTTCAGGAAATAAGGGCAGAAAGATTATAAGGCGCATTTCCATTGCCTTGTTTCTCTGTGTGCTCATTCTGCCGCAGGTATCGTGGACTGTTTTGAAGCTGGTATGCGGCGATAATTCCCGGGTAATGGAAAGGCTTGACTATGACCTTGGGGAGAACAGGGAGCTTGCAGCTTTTCCTGATGATGCGGACATTGGCAGCATAACATCGGAGCTTGAGGCTTACTACAATGACCATGCACCATACCGCAGTGCGCTTATAACAATCAACAGACGAATTAATTCCAAGCTTGAACGGGCATACACCATGAATGTACAGCCCGTTCTTGTTGCGCTTGCTGATATGACGCATACAGCCACAAAGCCGGATGTAAGCGTAACCGAAAGTTCAACTGAAGGTCAGAACGATACGGAAAATAGCACGCGGTATGCACAAGAAGATAATACCGGAGAAAATAGTGCTATAAAAGATAACATTGAAGATAATAATGCGGATGATAAAAACGGCGGAAATTCTGGTGTAGGAAATGGAGAAAACAGTACATCCGACGGAAATGGCAGTATTTCCGGAGGCATAGACAGTGAATATTCGTCTGGTGTATCTGGAGATTCCGGGAATGGCAATGCGGACGGAGAAACGCTGGATGATATTAACAGCGGACAGAAGCCGGGTAATGGGAAAAATGAATCCGGAGAGATGTCAAGTAATGACGGTGGTGCGAATGAATCCGGCGGCACCTCTGAAAATAATGGAAGTGCTGATAGTTCAGATAAGCTTCCGTATTTCCCGGCGCGAGAGATGAACGGAACCATATTTGGGCGTGATGACTGGATGTTCTGCAATTATGACAATAGCATAGCGTATTATTGCGGAAGTAATCTGATGAGTGAACAGCAGATGAAGGACAAGCTGAGCCTTATGCAGAAATTACAGAATATATGTGACAGCCGCGGAGTGCAGCTCCAATTCATGATAGCACCGAACAAGGAACAGGTGTACTCTGAATATATGCCGACATATACTATTGAGAACAGCTATAAGAGAGTACCGGAATTTATCGATTATGTAAAACGGAATTCTTCTGTGAAAATAATATATCCGATAGACGAACTACGTGCCGCAAAGAGTACCATGAGCACCTACTATAAGTATGATACACACTGGAATCATTATGGCAGCTTCATCGCAACACAGGCACTTTATAAGGACATGGGGCTTGATTATGTGTCGCCTGACAGTGTGAATTATTCCGAGGGAAGCTGTATATGGGGACTCGTCATAACGGCCGGGCTGAGCTGGAAGGACTATGAGAGGGATTATGACCATATACCCGATTATAAGCCGGAAATTGAACTTTTTAATACGGACGGAGAGATAGACCACATCCATACAGAGAAGAGTGCGGTCTACAGAACCGACTCAACGGCTTCAAATCAGAGCAGATTCGTCATGGTGGGTGACTCCTTCAGACTCTACATGATGCCGTATCTTGAGCGTGATTTCCAGCATGTGAGCATAGCGCATCGCGACAATATACATGATATCGAGGATGATATCAGACAGGCGGACATATTGGTTGTGGAATGTGTCGAGAGACTTGATGACAGCCTCAACGGGACGATATTACAGCTTATTGATATACTTGAAAATCAGGGAAAGAGCAATTAGCAGATATTAGCCGGTCAAAAGGCTTTTTCCCGATACTCCGGCACTGTAACCGCGCTTGATTAGGCGATGCGGCCGGAGAATGCAGGTAGGAATATGATTGCGATGGCAGAACAGGTGCTTGAACCTGCGCAATTACATGATGTTGGGGTCAAAACATGCAAATTTAATGTATGAGTGTATAACGTATTATATTATAAAAAAGCTGTAAGCAGAAATGAGGTTCACTGTCTGCGAGATGGTGTTTTTTATGACATTAGTAAGAGCCATATTCCGGAGGAAATATAGAAAATGTAAAGGAGACCCAGAGGAGGATTCGTAATGAAGAAAAAATGGAACATAGTTCTGCCGGTGCTTCTGGTGATGGTCACAGCTATATCGCTTTTGTCAGGCTGCAGCGGCAAAAGTGAGGAAAAAGAAGATGCAGAAACGATTACGGTGTACTTATGGAGCACAAGCCTGTATGAAAAATATGCACCATACATCCAGGAACAGCTTCCGGATATCAACATTGAATTTGTAGTAGGGAATAATGATCTGGATTTCTACAGGTTTCTTGATGAAAACGGTGGATTGCCGGATATTATAACCTGCTGCCGCTTTTCACTGCATGATGCAAATTCCCTCAAAGACAGCCTGATGGATCTTTCCACAACCAATGCGGCAGGTGCTGTCTATGATACATATCTCAGCAATTTTATGAATGAGGATGGAAGCGTAAACTGGCTTCCCGTGTGTGCAGATGCCCATGGGTTTGTAGTGAACAAAGATCTTTTTGAAAAGTATGAGATTCCTCTGCCAACAGATTATGAAAGCTTTGTTTCTGCCTGCCAGGCATTTGATAAAGTGGGGATTCGTGGATTTACGGCAGACTATTATTATGATTATACCTGTATGGAGACACTGCAGGGTCTGTCAGCATCAGAATTGTCTTCTGTAGACGGACGCAAGTGGCGTACCGCATACAGTGACCCGGATAATACAAAGAGAGAAGGCCTGGACAGTACCGTCTGGCCTGAGGCTTTTGAACGTATGGAGCAGTTCATCCAGGATACAGGGCTGAGCCGGGATGATCTGGATATGAATTATGATGATATCGTTGAGATGTATCAAAGTAACAAGCTTGCCATGTACTTTGGCAGCTCTGCTGGTGTAAAAATGTTTCAGGATCAGGGCATCAACACAACCTTTCTTCCATTCTTTCAGGAGAATGGTGAAAAGTGGATTATGACTACACCATATTTCCAGGTGGCTTTAAACCGCGATCTGACACAGGATGAGTCACGTCGAAAGAAAGCAATGAAGGTACTGAGCACAATGCTTTCAGAGGATGCACAGAATCAGATTATCAGTGATGGCCAGGATCTGTTAAGCTACAGTCAGGATGTGGATCTAAAGCTTACGAAATATATGAAAGATGTGAAACCTGTGATCGAAGAAAACCACATGTATATCCGCATTGCGTCAAATGACTTTTTCTCTGTTTCCAAGGATGTGGTCTCTAAAATGCTCT
>ERZ780166.660-NODE-660-length-24544-cov-4.259627_pt1 | contig 24544 bp, 18 predicted proteins | sample MGYA00511366_ERZ780166 | MGnify/ENA primary metagenome ERZ780166 (study PRJEB29588, sample SAMEA2162231) | human gut metagenome | biome: human gut; feature: human-associated habitat; material: faeces | place: Denmark | collected 2008/2010 ...
CAGTTTCTGAGGAGAGGGGTTAGATGGGTAAAAAACATAACTCCTCCTGATTTACCACGGAGTCATATCCTTGCTAAATTATCGACAGAGTCGTTATAACCGATAGGGCATATTCAGAAATGATAAGCCCTATTTTTGTCTATAAAAAGAGAGTTGCCCTTTACTCCCGCAAAAGGCAACCCAAGTTCTCAAAAATTAAAAGATGCAAATTGAGACTTTATATGATTGTTAATTCCCTTCCTGAAATTTTTGATTCATTTTCAACAGGTTTATCGTATAAGCTACTACATTTTGGGATTCTTGAATGACAGTGAGGTAAACGATTCCTACTTTGATGTAGGAGACTTGTTCCCGCATGTGACGTATTTCTTCCCGTTTGAGTACACCTAATTGATTGATGAGTATATTCCCTTGATTGTAGAGGGCGGCAAGATCTCCGAACGCATCTTTTTCGATCGATTGCCAGCTTTCCTCCAAGAACGATACGATCGATTGCGCTATCTCTCCAAAGCTGTCTTTCTGACTTTGCTCCAAAGGATTGAAATTATTGTCGGTATGTTCCAAACAAGGTTCGCAGGTCCTTTTTATGGAGTGGATAATGTCGTAAGAGAAATCGTTCCCTTGAAAATAATAGAGACCTTTTTCTAATCCTACTTTGTCATTCAAGTGGGAGACTCCTATGGTTCCCAACCGTTTTACTTGTTTGAAGTATCGCCGTTCCGTTTCTATATCGCCCATCGCTTTGCGCAGGGTTCTGTAACTTTCGTTGAGGAAACCGGTGGTGACTCGATGATATAGGTCGGCACTCCATTCGAGGACTTTGGCGAATTCTTCCCGGCTGAATTTTCTCAATAAGACAAGTGCTTCTTGCTTGTCTTTGTTGGCGACCATCTGTTGTGCCAGCGAGCTGTTTTTTTCTTGTTTTAGTTTTTTATTGTATGATATTTGGCTGTGTATGAGCATATAAGCGGCTAATGCTCCCAACAGGATAATAGCGATACTACCTCCGAAATAGACAATCATCGTCACTGTAAAACAAATCAAAAAAGCGGCTCCGGCCGTGAGAAACCAACCTCCGATAACGGAGATGACTCCGGTGATACGGTAAACGGCACTATCGCGTCCCCAAGCCTTGTCGGCAAGAGACGTACCCATAGCAACCATAAAGGTGACATAGGTAGTGGATAGGGGTAGTTTCAACGAGGTTCCCAATGCGATCAACAAGCTGGCAAGCACCAAATTTACCGAGGCTCTAATTAAGTCGAATGCCGCACCGTGTTCGAGTATGACTTCGTCTTTGTCGAATCGGGCGTTGAGCCAAGTTCTGGCTTTGGGCGGTATGTTATTGACAATAAAAGAAGATGTATTTGTTGTCATGCGCACCAATTTACGAGCGATGGGAGAAGTCCCGAAACTTTCTTCTCCGGCTTCCTGACGGGATAGGTCGAGAGAGGTTTTGATTACGTTATGTGCTTTTTTGGAGGTGAGCAGGGCGACAACCATAATTATACCTGAACCGATGAGGAATATGGAAGGCGTTGAAGCCGAATCGAGAAGAGAGGTCATCAAGTACTGATCGGGACTGACGCCGTTGCTGTTGGCGATGTAGTCGTGGTAGGTCGAATAACCGGCCAAAGGCATACCGATAAAGTTGACTAAGTCATTTCCCGCAAAAGCTAATGCCAGAGCAAAAGTTCCCAACAAGACGACTATTTTCAAAATGTTTATGCGACACCACATGAGTACTTGCATGAGTATTGTCGTGCATAGGAAGCAACAGCCTAAAAGTATTTGTGTGTTGTCGTGAATCCATTGGCGGTTTTCGGGAGTCATCAGCGTGGACTCTTTTAATCCCTTGATAAGTATGAAATAGATGATGGAGGTAGCCGCGAATCCGCCGAACAGCGCACCGAAGTATTTTAACTGTTTCTGGTAATTGAATTTGAAAATCAAGCGGGCGATGTATTGTACCAAAACACCAAAGAAGAAGGCGATGGCTACGGATACGAAAATGGCTACGATTACTTGCAGAGCTTTGTCTGTATTGATGAGGTCTCCCATTTGCAAGGCTCCTGCGCTATTTATCGTTTTCACGATAGCCAAAGCAAATGTGCCGCCTAACAATGCGAATATCATCGATACGGTGGTCGATGTGGGAAGTCCCATCGTATTGAATATGTCGAGTAAAACTACATCTGTGAGCATGACCGCCAACAAGATACTCATGATTTCGTTCATGTAGAAATATTGGGGCTGATATATTCCATGCCGTGCGATATCCATCATACCGTTCGACATGGAGGCTCCTACAAAGATTCCTATTGCGGCGACCGCCATAATTACTTTGAAGGGGGCTGCTTTTGCCCCGATAGCCGAATTGAGGAAGTTGACGGCATCGTTACTGACTCCCACCGATAAATCGAAAATGGCGATGAGAAAGATAAAAATAACGATGATCAGATAGAACGTTTCCATAATGTCCAATTTGCATGTTTTTTCACTCGCAAAGAAACGATATTGATGTTACAGAAGCGTTACAAACATGTATCTATCTTGTTTCTTTTCTTCGATTTTCGTCGGTGGAGTGCCGGAAATTCGAGCAGGAGATTCTGTAAGAGGCAAAAATGTCCTCGGTAATTGTTCGATTACTTTCGGTATCATGGCTTTCTCAATAGACTATCTTCGTCGTAACTCGATTTTGTAAAGCTCGTTAAGGTTTGCTTTCATTAGAACGTTGGATTATATCCAGAATTCTATAATCGTATTTGAAACAGTTGAGTCCTATGCGAATTTTCCTCTCTTTCCCGGAAAGATTCGGACGAATTGTAATATTGTTTTTGACCGGTAGAGTGGCCGATGAGATGATAATTTCTCCCCAGTCGTAGGAATAGTCTGCCCTGTCGTTGTATAAATCATTTTCTACTCCGTTCAGGTAGCATTCCACACCGTTTACTTCGAACCAGTTGACGAGGCAAAAAGGATTTTTTTCTTCTGCACTATAAACAGTTAGCTGCCCTCCTCCCGCCGGTATCGTATATTCGTCTCGGGTCGTTTGTGCCAAATCTGTACTTTCGATTTTCAAAGCGACCGGATTGAATTTTTCTTCTTCGTTAATAAAAGTACAACCGGAGAATATCACGATATTTGTGAGTATCAGTAGCGTTCCAAGTATTTTTTTCATGAGCTTCCGAATGAAAGATTACTACTTAATAAATGCCAATTGTGTGAATTACTGCATTTCGAGCTTTGCATTTATTACGCTTTTCCATATCTAAACGGATTGTCGATGGACTATTTCTTTTTGCTTTTATTCTCTTTTTTTATCGAACCTGCCGATTTTTTCGATTTACTTGCATTCTTCGTTTCTCCGGGTTCGGGCTTTTTCCATCTTAAAATCTGAGCTGTCCGTGCCGGGAGGTAGAGCATGAGCCATTCTTTGTTGTCTTTTTCGAATAACGGATCGTGTCGGGTGAGGTGTTTCACTTTCATATCGATGAGTCCGTATCCTCCGAATGCAGGATCGTCGCTACTGAGTATGTGTTCGTATTCTCCTGTCGGGGCCAAAATGCCGTATCCGTTGAAGGATTTGAACGGGTGGAAGTTGAATACGAAAAGCAGATCGTCGCGCAGGAATGCGAGTACTTGGTCTCCGTCGTTTTCACAGAGTTTGACAATAGGGGTTCGTTCGAATTTTTTCTTTTGGCTTATGATGTGAATCATGGCTTCGTCGAAGGCTCCGAGGTATTGATATTTCAAATCGTTTCGGTCTACGAGGTCCCATTGCCGACGGGCGTATTTATAGGACCAGCCGTTTCCTTGACGCGGAAAATCGATCCATTCGGGGTGGCCGAATTCATTTCCCATGAAGTTGAGGTAACCGCCGTTGATGGTCGAGAGGGTTACCAGCCGTATCATTTTATGCAGGGCCATGCCTCGATCTACGATCAGATTGGTATCTCCCTTGCTCATGTGCCAATACATGACGTCGTCGATGAGCCGGAAAATAATGGTTTTATCGCCGACCAGTGCTTGGTCGTGGCTCTCGGCATAATTGATGGTCTTTTCATCGGAACGCCGATTGGTCAGTTCCCAAAATATGGCCGTGGGTTTCCAGTCCTCGTCTTTTTTCTCTTTAATGGTCTTTATCCAGAAATCGGGTATTCCCATAGCCATTCGGTAATCGAACCCTATTCCTCCGTCGTTGAATTTCGCTGCTAATCCCGGCATTCCGCTCATTTCTTCGGCGATGGTTATCGCCCGCGGATTTACTTGGTGAATGAGTTCATTGGCCAGAGTGAGATAAACGATGGCGTTGTCGTCCTGCCCTCCGTTGTAATAGTCGTCGTACGAACCGAAAGCCTGTCCCAAACCGTGGTTGTAATAGAGCATCGAGGTGACGCCGTCGAACCGGAAACCATCGAACCTGAATTCGTCGAGCCAGTATTTGCAGTTGGAGAGCAAGAAGTGGATTACATCGTTTTTTCCATAGTCGAAACACAAAGAGTCCCAAGCGGGGTGCTCTCGCCGGTGGTCGCCGTAAAAGTATTGGTTGTACGAGCCATCGAATCGACCTAACCCTTCGACTTCGTTCTTGACAGCGTGAGAGTGTACGATGTCCATAATGACGGCTATTCCCATTTTATGAGCTTCGTCGATGAGCGATTTCAATTCGTCGGGTGTCCCGAAGCGGGACGACGGGGCGAAGAAACTGGATACGTGATACCCGAAAGAACCGTAATAGGGGTGCTCTTGTATAGCCATGATTTGTATGGCGTTGTATCCGTCGGCAACAATGCGGGGAAGTATCTTTTCTTTAAATTCGGTATAACTGCCAACTTTTTCTTCTTGTTGCGCCATACCGATGTGACATTCGTAAATCAGCAGCGGGGAGGTTTGGGGGCGAAACGGCTTTTTTGAAAAAACGAAAGGCTTTTCGGGATCCCAAATTTGTGCCGAGAAGATATATGTTTCGGGGTCTTGCACGACTCTCGTGGCCCAAGCCGGAATGCGTTCTCCTTGTCCTCCGGGCCAGTGTACAGATAGTTTGTAAAAGTCGAGATGGTGTAACGTATCGAGTGGAAGTTTTATTTCCCATACTCCTCTGCCGATGGCTAATAACCGATATTCGGGGCGTTCTTTCCAGTTCGAGAAGTTTCCTATCAAATAGATAGCATTGGCATTGGGCGCCCACTCCCGAAATACCCAGTGGCCGTTTTCTTTATGTAATCCGAAGTAAAGATAGCCGTCGGCAAAATCGGAAAGGTTTCCTGTTCCTCCGGTTAGTTCCGAAATTTTTTCCACGGCACGATTGTGCCGGCCTTCGATAGCCTGTTTATAGGGAGCCAGCCACGGGTCGTTTTTTATCAGTTTCAGAGTTTTCATAGGGCTGTATTTTAAGGAGGAATATAAAGAGCGATGCAGTTACTGCTTCTGCCCGTTGTTTCTGTACAAAGAAAAAACAAATGACCCGATGTGAAAATTTTTTGCACGGCCGGGCTCGATTTCCTTTGCATCACGTGCAAATATAATGAAAGTCGAGCGCAGAACAAACAAGTTTATTTATTTTTATATCGAATGTGCTTTTTGTATTCGGTAAGTTTAAATATATGAAAATTGATGCCGGAGACGACCGTGTGGTCGAAAAATCGACTTTGTGTTTCCCCCGGAGGTTATTTTCGGTGTGTTTTACTTCGATGGACAACTTTCTTTATCTTTATTCCTTCGGGGAAATTTGTCACTGATGAGAGGTGTGGCGGTTCGACCGGCGTATGTGGGGTGGGTTTTGCGACAGCCGTATTCTGTATTTTTTTCGGTTCAATAGTTTCGGTTTTTTCTCCTTCGTGTGGAACTGTGTTTGTTGCCGTTTCTTTCCCGTTTGTCATCGGTTGGATTTCGTTAGAGACGGGAGTAACCTCGGCAGAGTCTTTGGGGGTGTATTTGCGAGCATAACGTTCGAGGGTGTTAATGCTGCTCATGAGCGTTTTCACTTCTTTGGGATGCTGCATAATATCGAGTTCGAGCAATTGTGCGTAATAACGCAGCAATACTTGATTGCGTAACAGTTCTATTTGCATACGGCTATTTGCCAGTTCCCGGGTGAATTTCTGTTCTTGTGTTTCCATACTTTTTTTGAGGCAAATGTATGGTCGGGGCATTCGCATTTTATGGCATGATTGAATTTTTTTACCCGATCGGTATCGGGTAAAAGTAGGGAGGAAGGGATATGTCCGATAGAAGCAGACTGATGAGATGTCGTTTTTCAATACCATAAGCAAGAATGATGTAGTATTTCTAACCCCTCTCATCGTCGCTACCGCTCCTCTGTCTCTCCTTTATATTTTGCTGTGCAAAACACAGGGGAGAAGTGTTAATACTTTTGATGACAGGAACAGAGAGGTATGTGTTTTCCTCCTCCTCTTTGTGGCGTCAGCAATAGGGGAGGTGGCACGCAGTGCCAGAGGGGAAGTCCGAGAGAAGATTTATGTCGTTATTTCGGTGCGATGTTCAATTCGAACGGAGTATCGGGCGTATATCCGCTACGGATTCTCCACTCTTGCGGGTAGAGGTTGTTGGTTCGGTTGCCAAGATGTTTTGCCCAGCCGAGGGGAAATCCTTCATAGGTGACAAGTATATATCCTCGGGGTAAGTCGGTGGGCAGGAAGAGGCTTTCTCGTCGGAGGTAGGCGAGGGCTGTGTCGAGGGAGGCCTCGTAGTGGACGACTTGGTTCGTATCGAAGGCTGTGGAGAGTGCCAGCGAGATATGCGGCACGTAGTCTTTTCCTTTGAGCGTGGCTACGGTGATACCGGTATGCAACAGGTCGAGATGCCGGTCGAGGAGTTTATAATCGGTTGTATACTCGGCCGGGATAGCGATAATTTTCTCTTCGTCGGATATGAATGTATAGCGGTCGGGGTTGGCAACGAGAAGCCTCCATTCATCGGGTATAGCTATTCGGGGTGTTTTATTTTTTTTGTTGCGTTTCTCTGTCTTTTCGGCTGTCGAGAGGAGAGCCTCTCGTCGAGTTTCACCGGGTTCGCCCGGTTTCCGAAGGATTGCCATAAAGAGACCTTCGCCCCGGGTACGGTGGGGCATGAAGCGATAGGCGGGCAGATCGCCAACGAGTGCAGGCGTTATGTTCCAAGCTGGGTCGATATCGACTGTGAGAGGTATGGCCCCGAACTTTTTTCGGAGGAAACCGATCATCTCCTCGTTTTCTTCGGTGTTGTAGGTACAGGTACTGTAAATGAACAATCCGCTGGGGCGTAGAGCGTTCCACACATCGGTGAGAATGGCGCGCTGTCGCTCGGCGCAATGCGCCACATTCGCCGCTGACCACTCGGTGATGGCGGCGGGGTCTTTGCGGAACATACCTTCTCCCGAACAAGGGACATCGGCGGCAATGATGTCGAAGTATTCTTCGAGTGCGCCGAATGCCGAGGCTTCGTTGCGGGTGACTATGCAATAGGGCGATCCCCATTTGACAATGTTTTCGGCGAGGATATGCGCCCGGTTGGGTATGACTTCGTTGCTGACGATTAAACTGCCGACCGGGAGCGACGCAACGGCATCGGTCGATTTTCCACCGGGTGCGGCACAAAGGTCGAGATAACGGACCGGCTCATGAACGTATTGCCGTATTACCCGATTGAGGAACATCGATGCCGCTTCTTGTACGTAGTAGGCTCCGGCGTGAAGCCGGGGGTCGAAGGTAAACGTTGGCCGGGAAGAGAGATAGAACCCATGTCGAGCCCAGAGAACCGGATCGCCTATCGTGCCTGTCGGAGTACTTTTCGAAGGGTTGAGCCGTATGCTTGTCGGAGATTCCGATTCGAGGGCCTCGGCAAAGCGGGGATAGTCGTCGCCGAGTAATCGGCGGGTACGTTCGATAAATGGGGCAGGCAGGTCTGTCATAACAGTTTCTGTTTTTCTCTTTGGGCAAAAATACCTATTTTTGTCGAACGGTGAAAATGGGTTTTGCCGATAAATCGAATTTGTATGCTCAAAACCGCATTATATCTGATTCCTGTTCCTCTGGGCGATACACCGGTCGAGCAGGTGCTACCTTCTTATAACCGCGAAGTAATAGCCGGGATACGTCACTTTATCGTAGAGAATGTGCGTTCGGCTCGACGGTTTCTCAAAAAATCAAATCCCGATATTTGTATCGACGACTTGACGTTTTATGAATTGAACCGTCACACGGAGGCGACGGAGGTGTCGGGTTTTCTCGAACCGTTGCGGCGGGGATATGCGACAGGCGTGATTTCGGAGGCCGGTTGCCCGGCTGTGGCCGATCCGGGGGCCGATGTTGTGGCGATCGCCCAACGGGAACATTTGCCTGTGGTTCCATTGGTGGGTCCTTCGTCGATATTGATGTCGCTGATGGCTTCGGGATTCAACGGGCAGAGTTTCGCTTTTCAGGGTTATCTGCCTATCGAGGCGGGAGAACGGATAAAGAGAATCAAGCAGCTCGAACAACGGGTATATGCCGAAGGGCAGACGCAGATATTTATCGAAACGCCTTATCGTAATCATAAGATGATAGAGGATTTGGTGCGTTCCTGTCGTCCTCATACGAGGTTGTGCGTGGCGGCGGATATTTCTTGCCCCGATGAAAGTATTCGTACGCTCTCGTTGGGTGAGTGGGCGAAGACGAAGTATGATTATCAGAAAACCCCTGCCATTTTTTTACTTTATAAGTAGATTTTTTCCCTTTGATTATAGAGTTTAACCCCTTCGCCCTGTGGGCACTCCCCCTATATTTCCTTGCGGAAACACAGGGGGAGAGGGGGATGCCCTAATCCGCTCTCTCTGCTGTGGTTATTTTTTTCAACCCCTCCGTCTTGTGGACACCTCCTCTATATTTTGCGTTGTAAAACACCCCGTAAGGCTACGGGACACGGCCGGGAGGAGGTTAATACCTTTCTGTTTTTTCAACCCTTTTGTTTCTTCGTGACACTTTATCCTATATTTTATTTGCCACAAAACACCCTGTAATGCTACAAGACACGGCTGGGGAGATGAAGGACAATCTCTATTGGCAGAATCGTTTTTTTTTGCCTTTATGCTTCGTCGGAGATCAAAGAAATTTAAACGGATTCTAAATATCTTACCTTCGATAATTTTCAATTGTGCCGTTAAAAAGCTATCTTTGTGCCCCGAGGAGAAAAAAGGATATGAGCTTACAATTTCTAAGCCTTGCCAGCGGCAGTAGCGGCAATTGTTATTATCTGGGAAACGAGGAGTATGGCATACTGATCGATGCCGGCAAGGGTGTGCGGACGATCAAGAAGGTTTTGAAAGAGTATGGTATCCCTTTTGAAAAAATCGTTGCTCTGTGCATTACCCACGACCATGCCGACCATATCAAGGCGGCAGGGACATTAGGCGAAAAATACGGCATACCCATTTATACCACCGAGGCCATCAAGAACGGAATGAATCGTAATTATTGTATGGTCGATAAAATTTACAGCGCTCATCGGCCTATTGTAAAAGAGATTCCGTTCAAGATCAAGGATTTTACGATTACAGCCTTCGAAGTACCCCATGACGGGAGCGACAACGTAGGCTTTTTTATTTCTTACGGGAATTTGTATTTTGCTTTTGCGACCGATTTGGGGCATATCACGCCTACGGCAGATAAATATTTGCGGCAAGCTAATTATCTGGTCATCGAATCGAATTACGATGAGGCGATGTTGCGTAACGGTTCTTATCCTCTTCATTTGCAGAGACGTATCCTTGCCGATAGCGGCCATATGGACAATGCCCGTACGGCCGAATATTTGGCTCGAATCTATACGCCGGCTTTGCGAAATATTTTTCTATGTCATCTCAGCGGGGATAACAATCACCCTGAACTGGCTTATAAGACGGTGGAAAACCGACTTTACGAGGAAGGCATACGAGTGGGTAAAGATGTGGAGTTGGTGGCACTTACCCGTAATCACCCGTCGGAGCTTTATACGTTTGAAGAGTCGGAAAGAATGGATTGGAACAGTGCGGTTTCGGGAGAAGATGACTGTCTTGGATAGCCGGATCGTTTGCCGGAGTGTCAAAAATAGTGGTTGCGAGAAATTTTTTTGAATAATCGTTTGCCGGTTTCTCGAAAAGAGTTACCTTTGCACCCGTTCCGTCTAAGAAGTCGACTCCGTAGCTCAGTTGGTAGAGCAAATGACTCTTAATCATTGGGTCGAGGGTTCGAGTCCCTCCGGGGTCACAGAAGCGCTTGCAGAAATGCAGGCGCTTTTTTTGTAAAAATTCGATAACAGGAACAGAGTGATGTATCTCCCTCCCCCTATATCCCGTAGTATTACGGAGAACGGTGTTAGCTATATATGGGAGAGAATATACAAGAATAATCCCCACTAAATTTTTACTGACCTATTTTTTCCTAATATGCAAATGGTAGGCTGCATCTTCTGTATTATGTATGGTAAAGAGTAGGCTTTGCCATAAAACAAAAAACACCTGCAAGACTGATTCTTACAAGTGCGGACATATATAGTTGTTTTTGGGGTAGTGGGCGTTGACGGATTCGAACCGCCGACCCTCTGCTTGTAAGGCAGATGCTCTAAACCAGCTGAGCTAAACGCCCGGATAGTTTGCCGAAAAGCGTTGCAAAGGTAATACTATTTTTTTATCTGCAAAACAAAAAATGAAATTATTGTGTAAAAATTGCCGGGGAAATCGTATTTTTGTACTCTATTTCAAATAAAAGACTATGGAATTATCATCACTCACGGCCATATCTCCTGTCGATGGCCGCTATCGCAATAAGGTGGAAAATTTGTCGCTTTATTTTTCGGAATGGGCACTTATCCGGTATAGGGTACGGGTCGAAATCGAGTATTTCATTGCATTGTGCGAATTGCCGCTGCCTCAGCTCTCGGGGGTAAATCCTGATTTGTTCCCGGCGTTGCGCAAGATATATACCGATTTTACGGAGTCCGATGCCGAAAAAGTGAAGTCGATAGAGTCTGTTACTAATCATGATGTGAAAGCTGTCGAGTATTTTATCAAAGAGAAATTCGACGAATTGCATTTGGAGGCTTATAAAGAGTTTATCCATTTCGGGTTGACTTCACAGGATATTAATAATACGTCGGTTCCTCTTTTGTTGAAAGAGGCTTTGCACGATTGTTATTTCCCGGTGTTGAAAGATATGCTGGCTATTATCAACCGGTATGCCGAGGAATGGAAAGATATTCCCATGCTTGCCAAAACTCACGGGCAGCCGGCATCGCCCACCCGTCTGGGGAAAGAGATACGGGTATTCGGCTATCGGTTGGAGCGGCAGATGGCTTTGCTCGAATCGGTTCCGGTGAGTGGTAAGTTTGGAGGAGCTACCGGTAATTTCAATGCTCATCGTTTTGCTTATCCCGATATCGACTGGCCGGCTTTCGGGAACAGATTTTTGAAGGAGCGGTTGGGGATAGACCGGGAGGAATGGACCACTCAAATTTCGAATTACGACAATCTCGCCGCTCTGTTCGATGCATTGCGCCGTATCAACACGATTGTGATAGATCTCGACCGGGACTTCTGGCAATACATTTCTATGGAGTATTTCAAGCAGAAAATCAAAGCGGGAGAAGTGGGGTCGTCGGCAATGCCTCACAAGGTGAACCCCATCGATTATGAAAATTCGGAGGGGAATCTCGGAATAGCCAATGCCATATTGGACCACTTGTCTTCGAAGTTGCCGGTTTCGCGCTTGCAACGCGACTTGACTGATTCGACCGTGTTGCGGAATGTGGGTGTTCCTTTGGCTCATACGTTAATTGCCTTCCATAGTACAATCAAAGGCTTGAATAAACTGTTACTGAACGAACCGGCTATATATCGCGATCTCGATCAAATGTGGAATGTGGTAGCCGAAGGTATCCAGACGATTTTGCGGAGGGAGGGTTATCCTCACCCGTACGAGACTTTGAAGGCTTTGACACGGACGAATACGGTAATTAATGCCGACTCCATACGGGAATTTATCGATACGCTCGATGTTTCGGAATCGGTAAAAGAGGAATTACGAAAGATAACTCCTCACTCATATACCGGGTTTTGATGAGGTGGGGAAGCCTCGCAAGATTAGATGAAAAATAAAAATGAGACTTGTAACCGAAGGAGAATAAGAGAGCCTCTTATTCTCCTTCGACATTTATCGCATGTCGGTTCTGTATTGGGTTCAGCAGAAAATCAGAAGGAATAGACATGAATTTTAGCGATGAAATTCTTGACGATAGCAACAGTTCGATCTCTTCGGCGAAGGATTGAGAAAGATAATGTATTATGTTTTTGAAGGCTTAATCCTCTTGCCCTTCGGGCACTCCCCCTATCTCATCTGCGATGAACAGAGGGAGGGTGTTGATACTTTGATATGTTTCCTCTGTTGCGGATAATTTTATTTAACCCCTCTGTCCTTCGGACACCTCCCCTATATTTTGCTGTCGCAAAACACCCCGTAATACTACGGGACACGGCAGGGAAGAGGTTTTAATAATCTCACTCCAATCCCTCACTGTTCTAAAAAAAAGGCTGAAATGTCCGGCAATGCCACATAGATACAATAGGAAGAAAAGGTTAAAATGGTAATTCTCATTTCGGCACAGGGATAGATTTTACCCTTCTCTCCTGTGTTGCATAGCGATAGGGGAGCGGCCGAAGAAACAGTCGTTTCTGAGGAGAGGGGTTAAATATGCAAGGACAATCTTCACTGATTCCCGTATTGAGTATGTATTTATTGCTTTGAACGGTTGTAAGGCAGATTCTTTGCGAGCCGGACGAACAAAAGGCCCGAGCTTTTGTTTTTTTTAAGCAGAAAATAACAACTTATTCGATTGTAATAGAAGCAAAATGAAAAATCCTTCGTATCTTTGCAACGTGTTTACAAACATAGGCTGCGGCTCGATAGTAAATTTGTTTTTACTTTCGGTTTGCACGAATTTTTGTTTATGAGAAAAAAGAACTATCATTTATAACAGATGTTTTTAATAGGCCGAGAGGCTTGTATTTTTAATTACAAACAATTTCTATGGAAAGCGAAAAAAGAGCTAAGCGTCCGCGCATCGGAATGTCGAACCGCGAAGGTGCGACCGAGCGATATGAAAAAGTAGAGTACAGAAGAAATGGAGGAGAAGAGGGACGCTCCTCGTACAGTGCGAATGCGGAAAGACCATACTATCCCCGCAATAACTATGGAGATGGAGGGAATCGTTCTTACGGCAACGAACGTCCTAACAACTATGGTAATCGTCAGGGAGGGTATAGCAATAACCGTCAGGGCAATTACGGAAACAACCGTCGGAACAATAACTACAACAATACTCCGAGGTATAATCAGGATTATAATCGTAATAACGAAGTGGGAGAGGGGTTTCAGCAGCCTTACGGGGAAAGTGAGAGACCTCGTTATCCGAAGCAAAACAATCGCCCGGGCGGATATAATAACCGGGGGTATAATAATCGTGGAGGATATAATCAGAATCGCCAGCAACCGCGTCGGAATAATAAGGTGTTCAGCCGCCCGCAGCGCATCGAATATGAGTTGCCGGAGGTGGATCCGAATGAACCGATTCGTCTGAATAAATTTATGGCTAATGCAGGGATCTGTTCCCGTCGTGAGGCCGACGAATTTATTCAAGCCGGAGAAGTGTTGGTCAACGGGGTTGCCGTGACCGAACTGGGAACGAAGATTACCCGTAATGATACGGTGACATTCCGTGGCAAGGTGGTGACTTTGGAACGCAAGATTTACGTGTTGTTGAATAAACCTAAGGATTGTGTGACTACATCGGACGACCCGCAAGGACGGCTCACGGTGATGGATATCGTGCGTAACGCTTGTACCGAACGTATTTATCCGGTGGGACGTCTTGACCGCAACACGACCGGTGTGCTACTGCTGACGAATGATGGCGACCTTGCATCGAAACTGACGCACCCGAAATTTATCAAGAAAAAGATATACCATGTGTGGCTCGACCGAGATGTGAGCGAGGAGGATATGCAACGAATCGCCGATGGTATAGAATTGGAAGACGGCCCTATACAGCCCGATGCCGTAAGTTATGCCAACGAGACGGATATGAACCAAGTGGGTATCGAGATTCATTCGGGTCGGAATCGTATCGTGCGTCGTATTTTCGAAGCCTTAGGGTATCGTGTGGTTAAACTCGACCGGGTTTATTTCGCCGGGCTTACCAAGAAGAACTTGCAACGGGGACGTTGGCGTTACCTCACTCAGCAAGAGGTGAACATGTTGCAGATGGGTTCATTCGAATAAGAAATGTTTATCACGTCCCGAACGGTTCTCCGTACGGGGCGATGCTTAAAAAAGTGTACAATTATATAGGAAAGTATGGAAACAATGAAAAGAACCAAAGTCGTCGATGCATTTGATGCATCTCTTTACGGGACAAAAGTGAATGTAAAGGGTTGGGTGCGTACGCGCCGTGGCAATAAAAATGTGAACTTTATTGCCGTGAACGACGGTTCTACCATTAAAAATATACAGGTCGTGGTGGATCTCTCCAAATTTTCGGAAGCGGAGATGAAACCGATAACGACCGGTGCTTGTATTAGTGTCATCGGTACATTGGTGGAGTCGCAAGGTAAAGGTCAGCAGGCCGAGATACAGGCCGATAGCATAGAACTTTACGGCGGCGCCGACCCCGATGTATATCCGTTGCAGAAGAAAGGGCATACGCTGGAATTTTTACGGGAAATCGCACATTTGCGTCCTCGTACGAATACATTTGGAGCAGTGTTGCGTATCCGTCACAATATGGCTTATGCCATTCACAAATATTTCAACGATCGGGGATTTTTCTATTTGAATACTCCGTTAATTACGGGTAGCGACTGCGAAGGTGCAGGTGCTATGTTTCAAGTAACGACTCTCGACTTGAACCAAGTACCTAAGACCGAGGACGGAGCGGTGGATTATAGCGAGGATTTCTTCGGCAAACCTACCAGCCTCACTGTATCGGGACAGCTCGAAGGTGAATTGGGTGCGATGTCTTTGGGCGCGATTTATACGTTCGGCCCTACGTTCCGCGCCGAGAATTCGAATACACCGCGTCACTTGGCCGAGTTTTGGATGGTAGAGCCGGAAGTCGCTTTCAATGAAATCGGAGAGAACATGGATTTGGCGGAGGATTTCCTCAAATACCTGATTCGTTATGCGCTCGATCACTGTCAGGACGACCTCGAATTTTTATGCCAAATGTACGACAAGGAATTGATCGACCGATTGAAGTTCGTCGTGGATAACGATTTTGTGCGGTTGCCGTACACCGAGGGTGTAAAAATTTTGGAAGAGTCGGGCCATAAATTCGAATATCCAGTCTATTGGGGCGCCGATTTGCAGAGCGAACATGAGCGTTTCTTGGTAGAGGAACATTTCAAGAAACCGGTTATCCTCACCGATTATCCGAAAGAGATAAAGGCTTTTTATATGAAAATGAACGACGATGGCAAGACGGTTCGGGCGATGGACGTGCTGTTCCCCCGTATCGGCGAGATTATCGGAGGTTCGCAGCGTGAGGAAAATTATGATAAGTTGCTTGCTCGTATCGAAGAGTTGCATATCCCGATGAAGGATATGTGGTGGTATCTCGATACCCGCCGTTTCGGTACGGCTCCCCACTCGGGTTTCGGGCTCGGATTCGAACGGTTGCTGTTGTTCGTTACGGGTATGACCAATATCCGCGACGTGATACCATTCCCTCGTACACCGAAAAACGCAGCCTTTTAAAAAGGCTTTTTTGTATAATTAAACGGGGTTACCTGTAAAGGTAACCCCGTTTTGTGATTCAGTAGAAAATTTGTGAGGATAGACTTGGATTTTAGAGATGAATCTCTGTCGACAACCTCATTCCGGATCTCTTCGGAGAAGAATTGAGAAAGATAATATATTGCTTTTTGAAAGTTTACCCCCCTCGCCCTGCGGGTACTCTCCTTGTATCCCTTTATGGGAACACCCCGTAAAGTTACGGGACACGGCAGGGGGAGAGGGGGATGCCCTAATCCGTTCCCTCTGCTGCGGGTATTTTTGAACCCCTCCGTCACTATGTGCCACCTCCCCTATCGCACGTGGTGCGCAGGGCAGGAGGTTAATACCTTTCTGTTTTCCGATTCTTCCGTCACTACGTGTCCCCTCTTCCTATATTTTGTTTGGCGACATACTCCATAGGGCTACGAGAAACGGTAAGGGAAGAGTTTCCCCTCTGCCGCATTATTTTGGAGAGTTGTATTTATCCTTCTCCCCTGTGTGGCGTTAGCCGTATAGGGGAGACACCGAAGAAACGGTAGTTTCTAAGGAGAGGGGTTGGAATATACAAGGTCAATCCCTACTAATTAATGGTCGACTAAGCCCGTTTGGGCTCTGATGATATAAGATGATTATCGCTGCGATTGAATCTGATTCTGTTCAGGAAAGTGAGGTTGTTTTATTTGAATCTTTTTCCGTCCCAATGCAATATGATCGAATCTTGCAGGTAGGGTTCTATGCGATTGAATAATTCTTTGTCCAGATAGTTTGCCCATGACTGCCGGGCACATAGAGAACCGTCGGTAGCGAAGTTGTACTTCACAAGGAAAATGTCTACCGGACGTAACAAGTCTTCTTTTTTTGCCTTTGTCAAGCTATCGGGGAATTGGAAAAATTCTTCCCGTCGTATCTGGCGAATGCGTTCCGAAGCGGGGAGTTCCTTCCATGCAGTGTCGAAAAACCGTATGCGACTGTCTCCCGCCGGGGCATATACCGTATTGACAAAAGCGATAATCGTATCGTTGCCGGTTGTATCATACCACCGTATTTCCATTTTACTGCGTTTCGACAGGTCGATCGAGAGCAGGCTGTCTTGTAGCAGTGTCATCTCGGCTTTACCGCCGAGTTTCGTGACAATCTCGGCTTTCTGTCCGGCGTGCATCAAATCGATCAAATCCTTCCTCCGGTTCACTTCGATAGAAGGGACGAGCGAGTCGGGCATGGCAATGAATAATTGTGCCACCGGTTCTATTGCCGATGATGTCAAGGTGACTATCGAGCATAAACAAAATAACAGATTCCTTAGTTTCATAACGATCGTTTGACACAAAAGTAATCATAATTGCTTCTGTGAGCCAAAAAAACAGCCGTAAATATTGTTACCGTCTTTTATTTTGTGCCGAGATAAAGGAAGAACATACCCAATAGGACGAGTATCAAATCGAACGATTTGCTACGGATATTTTTTTCTCGGAACAGGAATGCGCCGGCTATGAAGCTGACGACGACACTGCTGCGACGTACCATAGAGACGATAGAAATCATGGAGTCGGGGTAGCTGAGGGCGTAGAAATATACGAAGTCGGCACAAACGAGAAACAGGGAGATGAAAAAGATAGAGGGTTTCCAAACAAAAGGTGTGGTATGCTTACGTTTGGGATACCATAATACAAAGAGAATAACGGTCATCATCGCCATTTGATAGTAGGAGTACCATACTTGTACGGTCATTCGGTCGAAGCCGTGCGACATGAGATATTTGTCGTACAACCCGCTGGCCGCACCGGTGATTGTGGCGAGGACTATAAAGAGAATCCAGATATTGTGTTTGAAATTGATGCCTTCTTTTCTTCCGGAGAAGGATAGCATAATGAACGAGACGATCGCCAGAATGACTCCGATCCATTGATAGAGATTCAGTTGCTCGCCGAAGATGAGTAATGCTCCTATGAGTGTGAGAATGGGTTGGGAAGCCTTGATTGGCCCGGCTATGGTGATGGGCAAATGTTTGGTGGCGAAATAGGCGCAAGTCCATGATGTGAGGACGAGCGCCGCTTTGCCTATGATATAAATATGCTCGTGACCGGTGGAAGGGGGCACATAGAAGAGTGAATTTCGCATAAGTTCGGGAAACCCGTAGGAAAGGACAATACACGGGAGGAACAACAGACTGCAAAAACAGGTATTGAGAAAGAGTACAGGAATGACAGCGTTGTTGTCGAGCGATTTCTTTTTACAGACTTCGTAACAGCCTAATAGGAAAGCCGAGAGAAAAGCGAGTGATAACCACATCTTTTGTATCTTTTAGTTATATCTGTAAATCGCCTGCAAAGTTAGAAACTGTTTTAATTTTTACAAATAGATGTTTGGTGCAAGTGGAACGGGTGTCTGACTGAATGGGTCTCTTCGCCCCATCTTCTCTTGCTTATTTCCGATGAGATTGGGAAAGAGGGAGAAGATGGTAGATTAGGACTTTGTTTGTGTTGTTTTTTTGAAAAGTCTGTTGCAGATAGGTGGTGATTCGAAATAAAAAATGAACAAGTCCGTTTTGCCCTTTTCGTGCCTTGCGTTATCTTTGCATTTTACGAAAATAGATTGTGCCCCGGTGTAACCAAGTGAATTTGTTTCCACTCTCGGCTTGTACTATTCTTTAACATACATCGTTGTAAATTATGGCGTTGCTATATATCCATTGGAATCCCGATCCCATATTGTTTTCGATTGCCGGCATTGCGATACGTTGGTACAGTATCTTTTGGGTTATCGCCATTTTGGCGGGTAGTCAGGTGGTTTATAAATTGTATCAATCGAAGGGTTTACCTGTCGATACGTTTCAGAATTTGTTTTTATACAGTTTCTTAGGTATTTTTATCGGGGCACGGTTGGGACATTGTTTGTTTTATGAGCCTGACTATTACCTGAGTCACCCGTTGGAAATCGTTTTGCCGGTGCACTTTTATCCCGATGGCGATTGGAAGTTTACGGGATATGCGGGATTGGCAAGCCATGGTGGAACGTTGGGGTTGATTATAGCCCTTGCTATATTTTGTCGCAAGACCAAGATTCATTATCTCGATATTCTCGATATGATGGGTATCGCCGCACCGTTGGCGGCGGGTTTCATACGGCTTGCCAACTTGATGAATTCCGAAATTATAGGTTTGCCCACCGATGTGCCGTGGGCTTTTGTATTCGAGCGTGTGGATATGCTCCCTCGTCACCCGGCTCAGTTGTACGAGGCTATCGCTTATTTTCTGTTTTTCTTGATTATGGTCGGGGTCGCTCGATATAAAAAGGATAATTACGGGCGAGGTCTTTACTTCGGGTTGTGTATTACTTTGATATTTTTGTTCCGCTTCTTTATCGAATTCTTGAAGGAGCGGCAGGTGGATTTCGAGAACGTGTTGCCTATCGATATGGGGCAGATATTGAGTATTCCGTTTGTCTTGTTGGGGTTATATTTCGTAATCACGAAGCGGAGGAAAACGGTTCGATAGGTGGTCGCGCAAGAGTCGTTGTCCGGGAAATTTCGAAAGAAATTCTCAGAGTTCTTTTTTCAAATAGATCATATCGACGAGCTGTTTCCCTCCTTCGAAGATAGGGTGCGGATAATTGTCGGTAAAGAAACGAGGAATACGATGGGAGTAGCGGAACCCACAATGCTCGTAAAAGGGTATCGTGAGAGGCGAGTCACCTGTGCCGACTTGCAGTATCGTGCCGGGTGCGTTATAGCGATTTTCTATGTATTCGATTAGCCGACGGGCATATCCTTGTCGTTGAAATGGCGGATAGGTGGCTAGATTTTTAATTTCGTAGAGATTTTTCCCTTCTTGTGTGACAATACAGATACTTTTCAAATCGTCATCATACAAGGCGAACATTTCGCCGCGGTCGAGATAGCGGGCTATCATAGTTTCGCTTTCGTCTGCCAATAAAAGCAGGTCAAGGAAGTCGGCCTTGTTTTGTGTGATGTGTTTGATTTCCACAAGATGTGAGAGGGTGGTTAACGGGGTAGGAAAATGTGGTCGGGGTAAACGATGTCGTGAAGAAAAAGCGCTTTGCTGGGAACCGAAGTTCCGGCGGCGCAACGGTTTTTTTGCTCGATGATACGGCAGAAGTCCTCCACCGAAAGTTTTCCCCGTCCTACATCGAGCAGCGTTCCTACGATGGCCCGCACCATGTTACGGAGGAAGCGGTCGGCAGTGATGGTAAATACCTGTCGTTCGCCTTCGGGTTCCCAGCGGGCGAATGTCACTCGGCAATTATTGGTTTTAACATCGGTATGCAGTTTGCTAAAACTGGTGAAATCGGTATATCGGTAGAGCTGTTCGGCCGCCGTATTCATTTTGTCAAAGTCGAGATTTCCCCGATAACGGCAGGCGAAGGATTCGATAAATGGTGATTTGTGATCTATTATGTAGTATTTGTAGGTGCGACTCAAAGCATCGAATCGACTGTGTGCTTCGGCAATGACGGGACGTATTTCGTAGACAGCTATGTCGGGCGGCAGAATACGATTGAGCTTGTCGGCCGTTTCGGTCGGATTGTCGAGGGGCATTGGAGCGTCGAAGTGGGCAACCATGAGCCGGGCGTTGACGCCGGCGTCGGTTCGTCCCGCTCCTGTCACCGGAGTTTCACGGCGGAGGAATGTGGCTAACGCTTTTTCGAGGACTTCTTGCACGGTGATTCCATTGGGCTGTATTTGCCAACCATGATATTGCGCACCGTTGAAAGAAAGGTAGATGAAATAGCGTTGCATTTTTAAATAGGAATGGATTACCGGGAAACTCGTGTCCCGATAATCCATGTGAAAAGTTAGTCGTTTTCTAAATAGGTATATCCGTACAAACCCGATCGGTAGTTGGAGAGAAATTCTCTACCTTCTTCGGGTGTGATAATGCCGGCTTTCATAGATGAAGTTACCCATGTTTCCACGCTACGAACCAGTTTCTTGGGTGAGAACTGCACGTAGTCGAGGACTTCGGCCACCGTCTCGCCATCGATGACTTGGTCTATTTCGTAGCGGTCTTTGTACACGCTGACGTGCACGGCATTCGTGTCACCGAAAAGGTTGTGCATATCTCCCAATATCTCTTGATAGGCTCCCACGAGGAATACGCCTATATAATAGGGCTCCTTGTTGTTGAGCGCATGTACGGCAAGGTGCGAGTTCGCTCCGTGCGACGAGATGAAATTATTGATTTTTCCGTCGGAATCGCAAGTAATGTCTTGTATGGTCGCTGTGCGGTCGGGACGCTCGTCGAGCCGACTGATGGGCATGATGGGGAAAAGTTGGTCGATCGACCATGAATCTGGTAACGATTGGAACAGAGAGAAGTTGCAGAAATACTTGTCGGGCAGAAGTTTGGAGATTTTCCGAAGTTCTTCGGGTGCATGCTTCATGTCGGAGGCGATTTCGTTCACTTCGCGAGCCACAGACCAGAATAGTTGCTCTATCTGGGCACGGGTACGTAAGTCGAGTAGCCCCAACCCGAACAGGTCGAGCGCTTCTTCCCGGATTTGCAGGGCATCGTGCCACGATTCGAGTAACCGGGGTTGATTCATGTTGTCCCATATTTTATAGAGCTCGTCTACCAGTTCGTGAGGATTTTCACCGAGTTCTTCTTTCTCGTCCCATATCGGGAGCGAGGTAGTTTCCAGTACTTCGAATACTAGTACGGAATGATGGGCAGTAAGCGATCGTCCCGACTCGGTGATGATGTTCGGTTGCGGCAAATTGTTTTTAGCGCAAGCATCGACCAACGCCGAGACGGAGTCGTTGACATACTCCTGTATAGAATAGTTCATACTGCTCTCGCTCGATGAGGAACGGGTTCCGTCGTAATCGACACCCAAGCCTCCGCCGATATCGACAAACTCTACGTGGAATCCCATGTTTTGGAGCTGGACATAAAATTGCGAGGCTTCTTTGAGTGCATTTTTGATGCGGCGTATTTTTGTGATTTGGCTGCCGATGTGGAAGTGTATCAGTTTGAGACAATCGGTCATCTTGGCTTTTTCCAAGAAATCGAGAGCTTCTAACAATTCGCTGGAATTGAGCCCGAATTTGCTTCCGTCACCTCCGCTTTCTTCCCATTTACCGCTGCCTGAACTTGCCAGTTTGATGCGAATCCCGATATTCGGACGTATTTTCAAGCGTTTGGAAATGTCGGCTATGAGACGTAATTCATTCAGTTTTTCCACGACAAGGAAGATACGTCGTCCCATCTTTTGAGCTAAAAGTGCCAATTCGACGTAGTTTTCATCTTTGTATCCGTTACAGATGATGAGCGAGTTTTCATCGGTGTTGATTGCCAATACAGCATGCAATTCGGGTTTGGAACCCGCTTCCAAGCCGATGTTGAATTTTTTACCGTGACTGACGATCTCTTCCACCACTTGTCTCATTTGGTTGACTTTGATGGGGTAGATGATGAAGTTTTTGGCCGTGTAACCATATTCGTCGGCCGCTTGTTGAAAACATTTGGATATTTTCTCGATACGATTATCGAGAATATCGGGAAAACGCAACAATACGGGCGATGTGACGTCGCGGACTTGTAACTCGTCCATTAATTCTTTCAAATCGACCGATGCGCTTCCCTCCCGGGGCGTTACAGCGACGTGCCCTTTGTCGTTGATCGAAAAATATTTCAGGCCCCACCCATTGATGTTATATAGTTCGGCGGAGTCCTCAATACGCCATTTTCTCATTTTTTATAAACGAATTGAATTTAAGGGGTTATAAAAAATATACGGAGGGCAAAAGTACGGATAATAATTGAATAGAGAAAGCAGAAACGGTTTCAAAATGCAATAATGTGCGATTGCACAAAGATTTAACCTTTTTCTGAGTATATTTATTGAACATTTTGCAGGTTATATCGATATAAAGAGAGTGGAATGCCACATTTTCCGTTATGTAAAATTAGTAAAAAAGTATGCGGTATGCATGTTTTTTATACTTGTTAATAAAGGGAGTCGGCAAAAATGTTTATCTTTGCAACGGTTGCTGAAAACAAGCCGGACTAGCTGATAAGAAAAAGTCCTATTGATTTTGTTCGCAATCTTTTCACATGAGGAATTACTAACATTAATTTATTATAAGATGGTAAGCTACAAAGAATTAGGATTGGTAAACACCAAAGAGATGTTTGCTAAGGCTATCAAAGGCGGTTATGCAATTCCCGCTTTCAACTTTAACAATATGGAACAGTTACAGGCTATTATCAAGGCTTCTGTTGAAACCAAATCGCCGGTAATTCTCCAAGTTTCGAAAGGCGCTCGTAACTATGCCAACCAAACATTGCTTCGTTATATGGCACAGGGTGCAGTGGAATATGCCAAAGAGTTGGGTTGCGAACATCCTCAAATCGTTCTGCACCTCGATCACGGCGATTCGTTCGAATTGTGCAAATCTTGTATCGATATGGGATTCTCTTCGGTAATGATCGACGGTTCTCACTTGCCTTACGAAGAGAATGTGGCTCTGACTAAGAAAGTAGTGGACTATGCTCACCAATTCGATGTAACGGTAGAAGGTGAGCTGGGTGTGCTTGCCGGTGTAGAAGACGAGGTAAGTGCAGAACATCACACTTATACCGACCCCGAAGAAGTAATCGATTTCGCTACTCGCACAGGCTGCGATTCTTTGGCTATCTCTATCGGTACTTCTCACGGAGCTTATAAATTCAAACCCGAACAATGTCATGTAGATCCTAAGACGGGTCGTTTGGTTCCTCCTCCTTTGGCATTCGACGTATTGGATGCCGTTATGGAAAAACTTCCGGGCTTCCCCATCGTATTGCACGGTTCGTCTTCTGTACCCCAAGAAGAGGTCGATACGATCAACAAATACGGAGGAAAATTGGATGCCGCTATCGGTATTCCCGAAGAGGAATTGCGTAAAGCCGCTAAATCGGCCGTTTGTAAAATCAACATCGACTCGGATAGCCGTTTGGCTATGACAGCCGCTATCCGCGAGGTGTTTGCGACGAAACCCGCAGAATTCGATCCTCGTAAATATTTGGGCCCGGCTCGTGACAATATGGAAAAACTTTACAAGCACAAAATCATCAACGTATTGGGTTCTGACAACAAATTGGCTCAGTGCTAATTGCGCTTGATACTTATCACACCTGAATAAAATGAATGAAGGCTGCTTTCCTTTCGGAAGGCAGCCTTTTTTTTAATTTCTTACCAGAACTTGTTCTGAGAAGGGTTATATTCAAATCCTGCTTCTTTCAAACGGTTCAGAATATCTTCCTTGCTCACATTCATGTCTGCACAAAGGGCATCGAGCGAAGGATAGTAGTCTCTTAACTTCATGTTGATGAAACTGAAAAGCATCATCGGGTCTTTAGGTAATTCCATCTTTCTACTAATACTTATTGATTCCGGCTGCAAAATTACAATTATCCGGCTTATTCTATTCCTCCTCAGCACCTGTTTTTTCTATCTTTAACGCAACCTTCTCTATAATTTTACTGAGTTCTTCTTCCAGTGGAATGATATTGAAATCTTCCCAGAAATGTTCGTCATACCTGAATTCTTCATCTGCAAGTACAGTACGTGTAGGCAGTCTCTCAGCACGAGGAAAGCGGGTCACATTCTCTTTATCCACCAGGCAAGTCACCATTTCAAACCAAGTATGCAAAGTCGGATTACTGAAGAAAACACGTTTTCTCTTCATCTTGAAATATAAGTCACCACGAATGTGATGGATGTAGTAAGTACCATTCCACGGTTTATACGAAATGGTATATACC
>ERZ780166.677-NODE-677-length-24228-cov-14.054193_pt1 | contig 24228 bp, 17 predicted proteins | sample MGYA00511366_ERZ780166 | MGnify/ENA primary metagenome ERZ780166 (study PRJEB29588, sample SAMEA2162231) | human gut metagenome | biome: human gut; feature: human-associated habitat; material: faeces | place: Denmark | collected 2008/2010 ...
CGCTACCTTAGGACCGTTATAGTTACGGCCGCCGTTTACTGGGGCTTCAATTCAAGGCTTCGATTGCTCTAACCTCTCCTTTTAACCTTCCAGCACCGGGCAGGTGTCAGCTCATATACTTCACCTTACGGTTTTGCATAAACCTGTGTTTTTGTTAAACAGTTGCTTGGGCTTCTTTTCTGTGGCTCACTTTTACATGAGCTCCCCTTATTGCGAACTTACGGGGCCAACTTGCAGAGTTCCTTAACAAGGGTTTTCTCGCGCGTCTTAGAATTCTCTTCCTACCCACCTGTGTCGGTTTACGGTACTGGTAGTATAATGATTAACCCTAGAAGCTTTTCTTGGAAGCTTGACTTCGTTATCCTTTACCTGTCATATCTTGATTTCTAGATGCGGATTTGCCTACATCCCCTCTTGATATCTCGTATTCAATCCACTAAGAATCGGATCCTAGCCTTCTTCGTCACTCCATCAGTCATTATACTAGTTCTGGAATATACACCAGATATCCATCAGCTACGCCTCTCGGCCTCACCTTAGGCCCAGACTTACCCAGGGCGGACGACCCTTCCCCTGGAAACCTTGGGTTTTTGACGGACAGGATTCTCACCTGTCTTTTCGTTACTCACACCGGCATTCTCACTTCCATATAGTCCACAAGTCCTCTCGATCTTGCTTCTTCCCAATATGGAACGCTCCCCTACCACTCAATACTTTCGTATCGAATCCGCAAATTCGGTAATATGCTTAGCCCCGGTACATTTTCGGCGCGGAGTCACTCGACTAGTGAGCTATTACGCACTCTTTAAATGATGGCTGCTTCTAAGCCAACATCCTAGTTGTTTAGGCATCTCTACATCCTTCTCCACTTAGCATATATTTTGGGACCTTATTTGGCGGTCTGGACTCTTTTCCTTTTGACCACGGACCTTATCACTCGCAGTCTGACTGCTAAACGCGTTTTATGACATTCGGAGTTTGATTAATGTCAGTATCCCGAGGTGGGACCATCTACTATTCAGTGCTCTACCTTCATAAAACTCTTGTTTAACGCTAGCCCTAAAGTTATTTCGGGGAGAACCAGCTATATCCCAGCTCGATTGGAATTTCACCCCTAGCCACAAGTCATCCAAGCCTTTTTCAACAGGCCCTAGTTCGGTCCTCCATTTGATTTTACTCAAACTTCAACCTGCTCATGGCTAGCTCGCCGGGTTTCGGGTCTACAGCATTCAACTTACCGCCCTATTAAGACTCGCTTTCGCTTCGGCTCCGTCCCTTTAGACTTAACCTTGCTAAATACCGTAACTCGCCGGTTCATTCTACAAAAGGCACGCCATCAGACTTTAACGTCCTCTGACTACTTGTAAGCACACAGTTTCAGGTTCTCTTTCACTCCCCTCCCGGGGTTCTTTTCACCTTTCCCTCACGGTACTGGTTCGCTATCGGTCACTAGCTAGTATTTAACCTTACGAGATGGTCCTCGCTTCTTCCGACAAGATTTCTCGTGTCTCGCCGTACTCTTTCTCACTAATTCCATTCTTGATTTCAATTACAGGACTTTCACCTTCTTCGGTCCACCTTCCCAGAGTGGTTCATTTATCAAAAATTTCATATGCCGTGAATTTGGGTTCCTTCCCTTTCGCTCGTCGCTACTGAGAAAATCGCTTTTGCTTTCTTTTCCTCCAGCTACTAAGATATTTCAATTCGCTGGGTCTTGCCTACCTTTCGGTATACCATGTCTTCTTCATGGTGAGTTGCCTCATTCGGATATCTACGGATCATTGCTTACTTACTGCTACCCGTAGCGTTTCGCCGTTAGTTGCGTCCTTCTTCGCCTTCTAGTGCCTAGGCATCCACTGTGCGCCCTTTTTTCCTTAACCTAAGTTTTTTTCTTTTGATTAATTTTATCTACTTTTCAAAGATCTCTTTTTTCTGAGAAACTTATGGTCTCTCAAAACTGAACATGACTCTTAATACCAAACTTACAACTTTTTATCATTTTTTTCTCCTTAGAAAGGAGGTGATCCATCCCCACGTTCTCGTAGGGATACCTTGTTACGACTTAACCCCAATCATCTGTCCTACCTTAGACGGCTCCTTCCTTGCGGTTCGGCCACCGGCTTCGGGTATTACAAACTCTCATGGTTTGACGGGCGGTGTGTACAAATCCCGGGAACGTATTCACCGCGACACTCTGCTTCGCGATTACTAGCGATTCCAACTTCATGAAGTCGAGTTGCAGACTTCAATCCGAACTGAGACTGCTTTTCTGAGGTTTGCTTACTCTCGCGAGCTCGCTTCTCTTTGTGTCAGCCATTGTAGCACGTTTGTAGCCCAGGTCATAAAGGGCATGATGATTTGACGTCATCCCCGCCTTCCTCCGGTTTATCACCGGCAGTCTCGCTAGAGTCCCCAACTTAATGATGGTAACTAGCAATAAGGGTTGCGCTCGTTGCAGGACTTAACCTAACATCTCACGACACGAGCTGACGACAACCATGCACCACCTGTATCCCGGTTAACCTCTTCTATATCTCTATAGATTTGCCGAGTATGTCAAGACCTGGTAAGGTTCTTCGCGTATCGTCGAATTAAACAACATGCTCCACCGCTTGTGCGGGATCCCGTCAATTCCTTTAAGTTTCATACTTGCGTACGTACTACTCAGGCGGAGTACTTAATGCGTTAACTTCAGCACAGCCTTCTGGCTACACTTAGTACTCATCGTTTAGGGCGTGGACTACCAGGGTATCTAATCCTGTTTGCTCCCCACGCTTTCGTGTCTCAGCGTCAGTATTGGCCTAGTGAGCCGCCTTCGCCACTGGTGTTCTTCCATATATTTACGCATTTTACCGCTACACATGGAGTTCCACTCACTTCTACCATACTCTAGACTATCAGTTTCTTTGGCACTACGGCGTTGAGCACCGCATTTTAACCAAAGACTTGATAACCCGCCTACGCACCCTTTACGCCCAATAATTCCGGATAACGCTTGCCCCCTACGTATTACCGCGGCTGCTGGCACGTAGTTAGCCGGGGCTTATTCATTTGGTACCGTCAATTTGTTTTTTCTTCCCAAATAAAAGAACTTTACATACCGAAATACTTCATCATTCACGCGGCGTTGCTCGGTCAGACTTCCGTCCATTGCCGAAAATTCCCTACTGCTGCCTCCCGTAGGAGTCTGGGCCGTGTCTCAGTCCCAATGTGGCCGTTCGTCCTCTCAGACCGGCTACGCATCATCGCCTTGGTGGGCCATTACCTCACCAACTAGCTAATGCGCCGCAGGCTCCTCCTTAAGTAGATTGCTCTTTTAAATAGTTAAACTTTTGTCTTACTATCCTATCCAGTTTTAACGTTCGTTTCCAAACGGTATCCTCGTCTTAAGGGTAGATTACCTACGTGTTACTCACCCGTTCGCCGCTAGGGTACAAGTACCCTCGCTCGACTTGCATGTATTAGGCACGCCGCCAGCGTTCATCCTGAGCCAGGATCAAACTCTCCATAAAATTTTATTTTATGAAAACTATTGTTTTCCTTTTTGCTCTGATGTATTTTTTTCAGAATTGTTGTTGTAATTAATTCGCTTGGCTTATTAATTGTCATTTTGTTCAGTTTTCAAAGACCATCGCACTTTAACTTTATTCGTTATTGCGCTTCATTAGTATACCACATTCTATGTTATACTGTCAACTACTTTTTTAAGCTTTTTTTAAAGTTGAACTACGAAAGCGTTATTTTTCTAGTGCTCCTATATAATACTAAATTTTACATAAAGTGTCAAGAGCTTTTGATAAATAACTTAAAAAAATATTTATCATTTCAATATGTAAATTAAAAACTTTTTTTATAATAAAAAAGGAGAGCTAAATCTCCTTTTACTATTTATGTAAACTCTTTTTAACCTCAGTGTATGCCATAATAAGAGGCCCTACACCCTTAGCATCATTTTCTACAACTGGTTCCGAAATATAGTATTCATAAGTTCCGTCTCGACGCAAATTATTTTCAGGTCCTAATCCTGCAACTAAGCATATTCCACCTAAGTTTAAATCTCCATCTTTTTCAGATAAATATTTATTACAAACACCATTAAAAATTTCTAGTCCAATCTTTTCATACCTTTGAGGTAATACTCCAATATGCACCCCTTTTAAGATTGCATAAGAAATCATTAAAGAGCCTGATGTTTCAAGATAATTACCCTCTTTATTTGGCTTATCAATAACCTGCCAAAACATCTTAGAATCTTCATCTTGATATTCTAGCAATCCATCAATCGTATCTTTCAATAAATCTGCAAAATAACGATACTCATCATACATTTGTTCATCTACATATCCACAAATATCAGCTAAAGCTACAGTAAACCATCCATCAGCTCTTAACCAAAAGTTTTTTGACAAACCAGTTTCCTTGTCAGCCCAAAACATTTGACGTTCACTATCATAGCCATGATAATACAAATGCTTATTAGAATCATACATATACTTTCTTACATTTTTAAACTGATTTAAAATATCATTATAGTTTTTCATACCATTAAACTCTGTTTCGTAACGCATATAGAAAACCTGTGCCATAAACAATCCATCAAGCCAAACCTGATTTTTATATATTTTTTTATGCCAAAAGTTTCCTTCTTTTGTCCTTGGTTGACCCTCAATTTGCTTGTAAGTGTTTTCAATTGCTTTACGATATTTTTCGTTACCTGTAATATGATACAAATCAAATAAAACTCTACTTTCACAAATATCATCAGTTGAATATTTTGTATAATCATAAGTTTTAATTGTTCCATCATCTTCAACAAAATAATCAATATATGAAATAACAAAATCTAAATATTTCTTCTCTTTTGTTTGCTCATAAAGTGAAAGTAATGAGGTCATCATACATCCATCAATATAATTCCAATTCGACTTTTTTCCATGTCTAATTTGTTCAATATTCCAAAGTGGATTTTCAGGCGTTGATTTTGTAATTAGTTTTTCAATATATCGGTCAATTAATTCGTACATTATATCTTCTCCTTTTTCTAGCAATATAATTATACCTAATAAAATAACCTTTTTCAACTCAATTCGAAACTATGCAGTTACTTTAACAGCATATATTTTCCCTTATTTGTCTTTTCATTATAAAAGCATGACTATTACCTTCTAAATCAAAATCTGACTCATCAATAAAAAGCATCTTGTATTTTTCTTTTAAAAAACCAAGTTCATTAAATAATTCCTCAATAGGTCCATTATTTACAACGCAATAAATGTCTTTAATATAATCATCATATGCAGTTTCTTCAAGCATTTTAAAAAGTGAAACAACCGTATCATTTGTTAAATTCCTTTTAAATACAAAATATCTAATTAGACCACTGATTCCAAATTTTTCATATGAAACAGCACCTAAAATATCATTATTATCTACAACAATCATTGCATTTTTTAAAACATCTTCATCAATATCCTTTATTGTTTTTACTGATAAAAGAAAATCCTTAACCAAATTATAATCATACTCATTAATATGTCTAATATCCATATTATCTCCTTAACCATTTTTTAATTTTTTCATAAAAATAACTTTTTACAGAGGATGTGTCTGTCGAATTAATTTCTAAGAATTCAGGGAATATTACACCCCACCAATTATCTCCAACTGCATTATCGATTTTAACTAAAAAAGTTAAAACCTCTTCATCCTTAATTGCTTTACCATTATATTCTTTTAGGTAGAATTGATGATTAACAAGTTCTCCTTTAGCATTATATGATTCAACCATATCATTAAATTCATTAATTGATGAATTTATATTTTGAATGAATTTTGTCATACTTTTATCATACTGTTTTTCTAAATATGTAATGGTTATTTCTTTTACTTCTTCTTTTATTTCTAAATCAACCTTTGAATTACTATTAGGAATAACCCGTACCCTCATTTCCTCACTTGGCTTTATAGCTTTTATTAATGCAATAAAACCAAGCACAATTATTATTATCATCAAAGCCTTACGCATTAAAAAAGCCTCCTTAAATATATTATGGAGACTTATTACTATTTTATTCACTTGTAATTACTTTTTCAATATCCTCAAGACTTATAGCTCCCTGTCTTAAAAGCTTAATTGAGGAGGTAATATCCACAACCGTAGATGCTAATGATGACGTTTTTTCACCTGATGGTGGAACAATTAGATCAACTAAATCATCATAATCTTCTTTTATTTCATCATAATTATTTAGTGATGGTTCGCCTGATTCATTAACAGATGTTGTAGCCATAGGACCATTATGCTCTAAAATATCTATAGCTAGGTTATAGTTAGGAATTCGAACCCCAATTGTTTCAAGTCCCATAGAATTCTTTATTGCATCCTTACTTTTAATAATAATAGTAAGAGCTCCTGGCATGAATGCCTTAATAAGCTTTCTCGCATCATCTGTAAGATATGCAATTTCTTCTATTTGATCAATGTTTGCACATAAAACAGCTAACGGTTTATCTAAGGGACGATGTTTAATTTCATAAATTCTTCTTATACCATCCTTATCATAAACTGATGCACCAATACCATATACAGTATCTGTTGGATATATAATAACTCTATTTTTCATCTTTAAAGCCTCTAATAACAAATGTCATTCTGTCAAGTCCTTGCAAATCTTTTTTTGTATATATATTGGCATCAGGAAAATATTTTTTACAAATAGCTTCAATTTCTTGCGTTTTATTATAGCCATGTTCAAAAGCTAAAATGCATTTTTCCTTCATAATTTTAGGTGCATTTTCTAAAATGATATGAAAGAACTTAAGTCCATCATTTCCACCAAAAAGGGCAACATTAGGCTCATTATCCTTAACAAGTGGATCAACAACTTCCGTTTCTGGAATATATGGTGGATTTGAAACTAAAATATCAAATTTATCATTCATTACAGGTTCAAGCATGTTACCTTCTTTAAAATCAATATTAACATTCATTTTTTTGGCATTACTTCTTGCAACATTTAAAGCTCGCCCATTTATATCAGTAGCCTTTAAATGCATATGTGGTTCTTCGGCTGCAAGTGTAACTGAAATACAGCCTGATCCTGTACCAATATCTACTACATCAATATCTTTACCCTTAAAATAATCATCATATAAAAATAAAATATTTTCCACAAGCTCTTCTGTTTCTGGCCTTGGTATTAAAACATCATTATTAACATTAAAATCATATCCGTAAAAACACGCCTCACCAATAATATATTGTACTGGTATATTATCATCTAAATATTTTTTTACATCAGTCTCAAAATTATCAGAGATCTTTTTATCTATTTCATCATCCATTTTCATATAAAGTTCTGATGATGTTAGCTTAGCTTCATACAATAGCAAAAGCAATATAGCACTTTCCTCATAGCCTTTTTCACTTGCAATATCTTGCCAGTACTTCAAATAGTCTTTATATTTCATAAAATATCACCAACATTATTATACATTTTTTTTATTATTTAGGAAATATTAAGCTTAAAAGATTTAACAAATAATTAAATTTTATGTGTTTTTCTTTAGCATATTAGCGAAAACATACTCACTTTTTATAAATGAATATAAATATATTTTGACATGATTTTTAAAATATCGCATAAAAAAGAAAATGATCATAAAACCATTTTCTTTGTCGTAATTAGTTGTTTTCACTTTCAAGTGAAAGTAAACGCTTTTGATTTTCGTTAATAAGCTCTTGAATGACTAAATCAAGCTTTCCATCAATAATCGCATCAAGTCGGTTAATTGAAAAACCAATACGATGGTCAGTTACACGATTTTGAGGGTAATTATAAGTTCTAATCTTTTCACTACGTTCACCATGTCCAATTAATGATTGACGAGTTGCACCAGTCTTTTCAGCCTCTGCTTCTACCATTCTTTCATAAATTCTTGTACGTAAAAGCTCCATTGCTGTAGCTTTATTTTCATGCTGAGAACGGTGAATTTGACAAGCTACGTACTCACCTGTTGGAATATATGTAACACGTACAGCTGAATAAGTTGTATTTACCCCCTGTCCACCAGGACCTGATGAACAGAAAGTATCAATTCTTAAATCCTTATCTTCAAGTTTAAAGTCAATTTCTTGTGCCTCTGGCATTACAAGTACAGTTGCAATTGAAGTTTGAATTCGTCCATTAGCCTCAGTTACTGGAATACGCTGAACACGATGTCCACCTGATTCATACTTTAAGGTTGAATATACAGCATCCCCAGAAACTTTAAAAGAAATTTGTGAATATCCGCCCATATCTGATGGCATTGAATCATAAATAGTAATTTTCCAACCTTTTGATTCAGCATATTTTGAGTACATTCTAAATAAATCACCGGCAAAAATGTTAGCCTCATCACCACCAACGGCACCGCGGATTTCCATAATAACATCCTTGTCATCATTAGGGTCCTTTGGAAGTAATAAAACCTTCAACTCCTCTTCAAGCTCAGCCATTCTTTTATGTGCAGAATCAAGCTCAGCTTGGGCCATTTGAGCCATTTCAGGATCTGATTCATGAGCCATTTCCTTAAGAGAAGGAATACTTTCCTCTAAGCTTTTGTACTCACGATAAGGTGTTACAACCTTTTCAAGCTGACGTTGTTCCTTTGATAATTCCATTAATCTTTTAACATCTGAAACAACTTCAGAATCTGTCAAAAGATTATTAACCTCTTCATATCTTTTATCCATAAGATCTAAACGATCACGTACCATAATTATTGTTCTCCTTTTTCGACTTCAGTAAATTTCGAATATTGACCTTGGAAAATAAAATCAAGGTCCATTCCAGATGAACCAGAACGGTTTTTAGCAATACTTAAAATTGCGGGTTGAGAAGGCTTATTCTCCTCAGTTTTATTCTTATTATAATATTCTTCACGATATAAAAACATTACGATATCAGCATCCTGCTCAATAGAACCAGAATCACGTAAATCGGCCATGATAGGCTTTTTATCATCACGCTTTTCAACCTCACGGGAAAGCTGTGCAAGCGCTAAAACCGGAATTTGTAGCTCACGGGCCATCATCTTAAGGCCACGAGATATCTTAGAAACCTCTTCTTGACGAGATTTAGCTCCTGAACCTGTACCATCAATTAATTGAAGATAATCAATTACTACTAAATCAAGCCCTGGAGATGCTTTTAGCTTACGACATTTTGTTCTTATATCCTCAAGTGTAATTAAAGATGAATCATCAAAATACAAATTAAGATGATTTAATTTCTCACATGATGCTTGATATTGTCTTGGTTCCTGACCTGTTAGCTGTCCGGTTTTGATACTTTGAAGATGAAGCAAGCCATCAGCAGCAATCATACGCTCAACTAATTGGTCCATACCCATTTCAAGGCTGAAACAAGCAACTACGGCCTTTCCATTTTTATTGGCTTGAGCTGCATTTACGGCAATATTCATTGCCAGAGCAGACTTTCCCATCGCAGGACGAGCCGCAAGTATTATAAGCTGTTCTGGTTGAAAGCCCAACGTTGCATGATCTAAATTAGAAAACCCTGTAGAAAGTCCTGTTATATCCCCTGTTTGATTCAAATTACGTGTTAATTTTTCTTTTACAATACTCGTAACCTCAGTGATAGGTACAAAATTCGAGGTTTTTCTTCTTTTAGATAAATCAAAAATAACCTCTTCTACCTTTGTTAAATACTCATTTGCATTTTTTTCAGGACTGTACCCTTTTTGAGCTAAATCTGTTAAAGCATTAATTGTAACACGCTTTAAAGCAGCTTCATGAACTAAATCTACATAAGTACCAACATTAATTGCAGAGTAATTATAATTAACAATTGTATTTAAGTAATCCATGCCTCCAGCTTGGGAAAATAAGCCTTTGATTTCAAGTGCTGATACAACAGAGGTTAAATCTATATTTTTACCCTCATTGTATAAAGAAACAATTGTGTTGAAAATTATTTTATTTTTATTATCGTAAAAATCTTCGGGATATAATTCATCAATTATTTCTGTAACTAGACTCTCATCAATAAAGATAGATCCCAGTACAGCCATTTCCGCTTCTAAATTATGAGGTGTAACTAATTCCATAAATAGCCTCTTACTTTTCTAAAACATTCATTTCAATTGTTGCTTGTACATTCTTTCCTAAATCAACAATTGCAGTAAAAATACCTACTGAATTAATTTCCGCAGGAAGAGAAATTTTTCTCTTATCAATCGTAATACCTGTTTGAGCAGCAAATTCATCGGCAATTCTTTTAGTTGTAATATGACTGAAAAGCTTACCATCGCCACCAACCTGTAAGAAAATATTAATTGATTTTGATTCAATTTCAGATTTAAGCTTAAGCATTAGCTGATAATGATTTTCAGCATCTTCTTTTTCCTTTTCTTTTTCAGCCTCAACCTGTTTAATATTTTCATCTGTAGCTTGAATTGCAAGCTTATTAGTTAATAGATAATTACCATATCCATTAGCTACATCAATAATTTGGCCCTTATTTCCACGGCCTTTAACATCAGCGATTAAAATTACTTTCATTTTTTCTTCACCCTCATTTTCATTATTTGCTTCAATTATTTCTTTAAGATGATTTAAAACCTCATCCATAGGTTTATCTTTTATTTGACAAGCAGCGTTGCTCAAATGACCACCGCCACCCATCTCCTCCATTACAAGCTGAACGTTAATTTTTTCATAGCTTCTAGCCGAAATACCAATTGTATCTTGGCTTAAATAACCAATTGCAAAGGATGCTTCAACACCATCAATTCCCATTAGCTTATCAGCGATTTGTGCCAAAAAAGACCTATCAGAGATTATTTTATCATTAGGTAATACCGAAATTGCATATTTTTCCATAAATAAGCTTGAATTAGTAACTGCACTTGCAATATCCTTTTCAATCTCATAGCTAGGTCTAATAAGCTGTCTTACTCTAATCATATCACCACCAAGGCTTTTGATAGTAGATGCAGCCTCGAAAGTTCTACCACTTGAACGGAAGGTAAAATTATTTGTATCAATTACAAGACCTGCAAGCATACATGTAGCATCAATCGGCTCAAATTTAATACCTTTATTATAAAACATTATCATTTCACTTACAAGCTCAACCGTACTTGAAGCATATGGCTCAACATAAGATACAACCGGATCAATGAAGGAAATTTCTCCACGTCTATGATGGTCAATTACAGCAACATGCTTTATATTTTTTTCAAGTTCAGGGAACATCATAATTTTTGGAGATTGAGTATCACATACAATTAGTAATGAATTAGGTCTTACTTCAACATCCTCAAAAGGAATAAAACGGCTAAATATTTCTGGGGACTCGTCTCTTAAGGCTTCATACATTTTTAAAATATTTTTATCAGCCTTTGCCATATCAAAAACAATATGAGCTTCCTTATTAGATGACATAACCATTCTAAGAACACAAATCATCGCACCTAAGCAGTCAGCATCAGCACCCATATGACCTGTAATATAAACATTAGTTGACCCTTCAACAGCATCTTTAAGTTCTTGCGCTTCAATACGAGCCTGAACTAAAGAATTCTTTTCAAGGGCATCGGTTTTACCACCAAAATATTTAATCTTTTCATTTTGAATATTAACAACAACCTGGTCACCACCACGTTTTTCAGCTAATTCAACTGCAGATTGAGCCAAACCACCTAGCTCATCTGGTTCAACATCATAACAAGCAACACCGATTGAAACACTAACTCTAACATGGTTTTTGGTTGCAATATCTCTTGCTTGATTTAAAACCTCAAACTTGTTTTCAACCATTTGACCAAGTGATTCCTTGTCAAGAATCATAACGAGTCTGTCATCATCATAGCTTTGTAAATAAGCTCCGTAATTTCTAACATAATCAGAAATTTCACCTAAAAACTGACCACGAATAGTTGATTTTTCTTGCATATCATAATCCTTAAGTGATTCTTCAAGATTATCAAGTAAAATTATTCCAATTGCGGTAATACGATTATCATATTTCTTTTTTATCGTTTCTCGTTCTGTTACATTAAAGAAATATAAAACATTTTCATCACGATAATTTAAAACCTCATAATAATCATTTTCATATTGAATAACAAAGCTCTTATTTTTAGAATCAAGCATGCCATCAAGAGCAGGAATTACATCATATAAAGGGGCATCAATTAATCGGGCTTTAAAAATTCCCTTTAAGTAATCGTTTGTCCATTTAATTTGTTCATTTTCATAAACTAAAATACCAATTGGTAAATTATCAACTGCCTCATCACCAGCTTGATTAACATGATATGAAAGCTTATTCCAAACTTCAATTCTTTTTTCAAGTTCTTTAATATGTAGCTTTTGTCTATATGATATAAACATCATTACAAAAAAAACGCTAGCAATTAAAAGAATAATCGCCGGAATTAAAGCATATATTTTAGGCCAAACAGCAAAATAGATGGTAAATAAAATACATGAAATAATAAAAGATAAAATTGCAAAAATAATATTTTTCAAGGACAACACCTCAATTCAAATCAATTATATCATAAATATTAAAAAGTTTTTAGATGATAACCATATTTTTTTATTTGATTAAATATATTTTTGTATTAAGACTTAAAAAAGACCTTTCAAAACTGAAAGGCCTTTATATTAACTAGTCTTTTACGAATGGTAATAATGCCATATGACGAGCACGCTTAATAGCGATTGCTAGCTTTCTTTGATACTTAGCAGATGTACCAGTTACACGACGAGGTAAAATTTTTCCTCTATCAGTAACAAACTTTCTTAATAAATCTACATCCTTAAAATCAATATGCTCAATATGATTTTGAGTAAAGTAGCAAACCTTACGACGACGGAAACCGCCACGATTTTGTTGTTGCATAATATTTCCTCCTTATTAGAATGGAAGGTCATCATCAGCGACATTTAAATCAAGCACTTGATCCTGACTAGGCTCAGCTGGAGCTTGAGGCTTTGTAGGATATTGAGGTCTTGTAGGAGCCTGATATTGATTATTATATCCTTGATTATTATATCCTTGATTATTGAAACCTTGATTATAGTTTTGTTGATTATTAAAGCTCTGTTGTGGAGCTTGATTTGGATCACGTGGAGTTAGATTTTGAACTTGTTCAGCTAAAACCTCAGTGACATATCTTGTCTGACCCTGTTGATCCTGATATTGACGGGTTTGAATACGTCCTTCAACAGACATCATATAACCCTTTTTAATGTATCTAGAAATGAATTCGGCCGTTTGTCTCCAAGCAACACAGTTAATAAAATCTGCGCCTCTTTCGCCATTTTGTGCTACGTATTGACGATCACACGCAATAGTGAAGGATACGGTTGCAGTTCCATTTTGTAGATATCTTATTTCGGGATCTTTAGTAATTCTTCCAACTAAAATAACACGATTAATCATCTAGATACCTCATTTCTTAATTAATTAAGCTTCATACTTAACTACGATATGACGTAAAACCTTTTCATCATATCCAGCGATACGATCGAACTCATTTAAAGCTGTATTATTAGCTTCAACTAAAGCCCAAACATAGTAACCCTTACGATTCTTTTCAATTTCGTAAGCTAATTCCTTTAAACCCATTTCCTTAAGCTCTAATACCTTAGAATCATTGCTTGTGAAAATTGCATTGATTGATGCTACTTCCTTAGCGATAGCATCTTGATCTAAAGATGGGTTTAAAATATACATTACTTCGTACTTTTTCATCTTGTTACACCTCCTATGGTCTATTGGTCTATCAACTGTGATAGACAGGGGCATTTTTCAATGCTTATTTATAATATCATATCCAATTAATTTTAACAAGTCTTTTTTTACTTTTTTTAAAAAAGTTTACATTTTTTCAATTAGGTTTATAGCAAAATCAATAATATACTCTGTAGCCATACTTCTTACTTTATTCCTACCAATATTTCCAAAATATTTAGTTGAAGTATAAACATTATCTTTTATTCCTACACCAAAGCACACCATACCAACTGGCTTATATTTTGTCCCCCCAGTAGGACCTGCAATACCACTAGTTACAATACTTATATCAGCATTAGCTTCTTTAAGAGCTCCAAGAGCCATCTGCTTTGTAACCTCTTCGGATACAACTCCATATTTTTCAATAGTTTTAGAATCAACATTTAAATACTTTTCCTTAGCTTCATTGGCATATGTAACATAAGCAACATTAAATACCTTAGATGCATTTGCAACATCAACAATCCTTGAAGCGACCATACCGCCTGTACAAGATTCAGCCGTTGTAATATGAAGTTTCTTTTCAATTAATAAATTAACTAATTTTTCAGCATTTTCCATAATTAAGCTCCTTATTTTTGTGTTTCCAATATGATTATTATATCACACTTAGATTAAGTTTAAAATTAATAGTAATACTATAATTGGTGATTATATGCGAATTTGGCTTAAGCGTTTATTAAAGCTATCATTATTTTTTACTTTATTAATTCCTTTTTTATTTTTTATTGACCGCAAAAAAACAGTCCATGATATTTCTAAAATGAATCGGGTGGAAATATATGATAGAAATAATGAATTAATTTATACTTCCTTTAATCTTCATGAAGGAAATTATGTAAGTCTTGATGAAATATCTGATATTACCAAAAAAATTTTCATAAACGAAGAGGACAAGCGCTTTTATAAACATAATGGCTTTGATATTTATCGCATTTTTAAATCATTTTTTAGTGGTTCATCATCAGGAGCGTCTACAATTACGCAACAATATATTAAAAATTTATATTTAAATAATAAACGTTCTTATAAAAGAAAGCTTAAAGAATTATATTTAAGTATAAGGCTTGAACTTGATTATAGCAAAAATGAAATATTTGAAGGATACCTAAACACAATTTACTTTGGCCACAATCTTTATGGTATTCATGATGCAAGTATGTACTATTTTGGGCATAATCCTATGAACTTATCAATTTCAGAAGCATGTGTTTTACGAAACATTATTAAAAATCCTACTAAATATAGTCCTATTTTAAATTATGAAAATGCTTATATTGCCCGTAACGCATTAATCAAAGAGCTTTCTTTAAAAGGATTAATTACTGAAAATGAAGCTAAAAATGCTTTATGTGATCAACTGATTATAAAGAAAATGAAACCTAAGTTATATCAGGATTCTATTTTATATTTTAAAGATTTAGTTCTTGAAGAATTAAAAAAATATTCTATTTCAAATGATTACAATCAAACAATTAAAATATATACTAATTATGATTCATTAATGAATAAAGCGGTTATGGAGGTAATAAATGAAAATGATGAGGATTGTGCTTTTATTGCCGTAGATAAGGATGGATATTATTTATCAGCAATTGGTGGTAACAATTATATTGAATCTAGTTTTAATATCGCCCTTAATGGCAAAAGGGCTATTGCTTCTACTGCCAAACCACTTCTTTATTATGATGCAATTTTGCATGGATATGCTAATATAAAGCTGATGTCTAGTCCTACAAGCTTTAAGATTAATAATAAAACATACACATTCAAAAATTTTGGTTCAATCTATGAAAATAGATTAATAACAATGGAGGAGGCTCTTGCAGTCAGTGATAATATGTATGCCCTAAGAATGCAGGTATTATTAGGGTTAAACGGTGTTTCTAGGACCTTAAAGGCTTTTGGAATTGAAGATAAAGAATCTTTAAATCAAGCACTAGGCACAACAGAAATGTCTTTAAAACAACTTTTATCATTTTACTATGCATTTAACTACGATGGTCTTAAAACCAGCTTTAAGGCGATTAAAAAAATTGTAATAAATAATCAAACTAAATATATAAATCACCCCGAATATAAGCAAGTTCTAAATAAGAAGGCATGTAATATTTTAAAAAGCAAATTAAGTGCTATGTTTAATACTTACAATCTTATTCAAAAACCAACGGGAACAAGAATTAAAGATAAGTTAAAAATTAAAATTAAAGGTAAAAGTGGCTTAGATGACTATAATTCTTATATGATAGGATTTACTGATGATTATGTTCTTGGTGCCTGGACTGGATTTAAAGAAATGAAATTATTAACAAATGTAAATGCAAAAATAGCACCAAAGCTTATGGTGCTAAATGCGATTAATAGTTTATATTAATAATTATATTATATTTACCTCTTGAACATTTTTAACTATGTAAAAAGGTATATGGAGGAAATTCCATATACCAAATAAATTTGTTTTTATTATTTTTTCGCATCGATACCCAATTTACTTTTATCAATTCTCTCAATAATTTTGTATTTATCATAACTCATTTTACATGCAAATTTATTATTACAATAAATTTTAAATGACTTTCTTTTTAACTTATATGTACATTCAGAATATTTATAACTCTTCTTTTTAGAAAACATATTGTAATATTCAAAGTATTCACTATAAAGAACATATTTTGTATTTTTATATGTAAAATACAATAATATAGATACAGAAAATAAGAAAGCAACAAATATAAATATTCCAATTTTATCATATATTGTTTTTCCAAAAAAAGCAAATGGAATACAGCATAATGAAAGTACAATGTTTATAAATGCTGATGTTGTGTATCTAAACATATAATGATAATAAACGCAATCAGGTTTAATATCTGACATAATCTTTTGAGGTTTCCTTCTTGTAATTTTGGGCAATGTTCCAACCAAAAAAGATGTTACAATAGACGAAATAATATATTGTAATATTCTCATAATATCCCCCTTTATTTTTTAAAAAATGGAAAACAATTTAACAAAGCCATCTTGAGCAATACTAGTCAATCCATTTTTCCACATATTGTGAACAATCTCTTGTTGACATGTAACAGAGAATTTTCCTTTTACCTTAGACAAATTTTCGCATAAATGGGCAGCATATTTATTAGCGACTTTATTATTATTGTACTTTATTTTTGTTTTCAAATCTTTCATTTTTGCGATAGTTGCCTTTCCATTTTGTTGAGCACCTGCATGATTAGCTGAGAATACTAGAGCGAAAAATGCATTAGTTAATGAACTTCTAACAGTACTACCACCAAGCGTACCATTCATCCAGTCACTACCAACAGCACTCAAACCACTTACAGCTGTATTTGAAATCAAATAAGAAAACTTTCCAAAGGCAGAGCCACCAATAGCACCAGATACAGCACCGATAGATGCATCATAAAGCAATTGACACATATCAACTCTTCCAGTCGTTACCATTTGAGTTACAGAAGAAGTAATAGTAGTTGTCAATGCACTCGTAGCTGCCCCCAAAATAACTGGTCCTGCAACCGGAGCAGTTATTGCAATTGCTGCCACTGCTAATGCACTAGCACCAACACACAATGCACATTTTAACCATCTTGGCATATCTCCGCTTTCATCGATATTTTGAACTGGGTTATTAACCGCATATACCCATAAATTAAGATTTCCGACCTCATCTACTTGTAGATTCACAAAATTGTCATCATTTAACCATCTTCTCCACTCTGGTACATAAAATCTTGATTTACAATAATACATATTTGTATCATCGTCATAATAATACCCTTTGTACCTAAATGGATTACGAGTACCTAAATTACATCCACTTGTATCTTCTATTCCTTTTCTATTACCATATGCATCGTAACTATATTTTACAACAAGTTTACCATTTTGGTCAACTATTCCTAAAATATTATGAAGATAATCTCTTACATAAAAATACTTACTAGAATTATCTTTAATTAATCCATATAACATGCCACTTTCATCATATAAGAAATCTAATCTACAATATTGATTTATTTCTGTTATTAATTTATCTCCGTCATAATAATACTGCGTTGTAAATTCTTCCGAATCTCTATCGTCATCGTACCAATAACCTAATACCTTTTTAATAATTAAACCATTACTATCATAAGTATAATCAACGGTCTTTTGCTCATCAATTCCCATTGGCTCAGATATAGATTTTAATCTTCTTCCTTCAAATTCATATTCAATATTATTATTTTTTCTTGGGTTTCCTGGATTTACATCAGAATATGATACTGGCCATCCATTTACACTTCTTAATCGATTTAAATTATCATAAGTAAAGGTATCATTTCCAGCCTTTGTAATATTTCCATTATTATCATATTTATATTCAATAGCATCATCCTTAGTTAAGAAGCCCCTATAATCATAAGTATAATTATGACTGCCAAATAATGAATCTGTAATACTTGTGATATTACCTAACGCATCTGTTTGATAAGACCTATCATTTTTATTATTTCCAAATGAAATTACCTCATTCGAAATTTGCTTAGAACTATGTGCGCCATCTGATTGGCATTTATATGAATAAGTATTAGATAAAATAGTATTACCAGATTTGTGTAAATCTACCTTTTTTATTAGACCAAGCTCATCAAATTCAGAAACCTTTGAATAATCTATTAATTCATTTTTTAATAAATTTAAAGTTGAAATACTATTAAAATTATTATTTACAGCTAGCATTTCAATTTGTCCATATAACGGATATACTGTATTATACATTCCTAAATTTGAAATAACTCTAGTAGATGCTACTGTCCTACCAATCATAAATGTTAAATTTGAATAATCAAAGAAAATCATTTCTTTAAATTCATAAACATTTCCATCTAAATAAATTCTTAAATTTTCATAAATAAGACTTGCTTGTGAATCTGATACTATTTCTTTATTAAAAGATAAACCAACTGTTTGCCATACATTTGTCTTAAATATTAAATTTGATACTAGCTGTTTTCCATTTAAATCAATACATAATTTTGAATTTTCATCACGATATAAAGCAAGTTTGTATCCTTTTGTATCTTTACCCTCAAAGAAATATTGCTTATTATTATCAACATCTGTAAAAGCACGCATTACAATTGTTCCTGTATTAGATAAACCAAAATCATATTCTAGAGTTGTTCCATCAGCCACATAAGCATAATGCTTATTAATATTATTAAAATTAAATGTTCTATCCTTATCATTTGAACTTACAGTTCTTATATCAAATGATACAGGAGATTTACCATTTAAGGATTTAATACTTGTTTGAAGGGGATAAATTTCAAATGCATTTTGAATATTAGAATCAATTGTATGAAGATTCGTTTGACTAAAATCAACAGAACTTACCATACTATCAACCATTTGATTATCAATAATATAATCCTTAGTTAAACGATAATAATTTATAATTTGTTGAATATCTATATAACGATTATTTCCAATCATAACTAATGCCAATTTACCACTTAAAAATGATGAATATGAAGAATTATCATAAGCATGTCCAATATGATAAGTAGTTTTCACGCCTTGGTCAAATATATATTTTTCTGATTGTTCTGATACTGATTGGCGAACACTATTTAATACCAAGTCAAATTGACTAATAAAATCTTCACTATAGCCAGTATCATTTCTAAAAATATAATCAACTGAAAAGAAATTCCATTGATTTTGCTTTACATTTCCGCTCGATGTAATAATCGTATATTTTTCACCATTATAGTTTGTAATCTCAAGATATAACTTACTATTTTTCAAATATACGCCAACAAAACCGACACCATCTCGTCTTTTTTGACAAAATAAATATTGCTTACTTGAAACATTTGTTGGTTTAAACCAAAAAGCAGCCATTCCACTTGTCATTGGCATAGGTGAATCAGGTAACACATATGAAATTAATTTATTATTTGTACCTGACAATTCTATGCATGGAATTACACCATCCCTTGTTATAGTAGCTTCTGATACTGTACTATCATTTGCAAGACAATTTATAATACCAGCTCTACCACGAGCATACAAATCATTTACAAAAGTTGCAACCCTTGCTTGAGCCATATTAGATAAAGTATCAACTATTGATTCTGGACTTGCTCCCTTTGACCTAGCAATATTATCATATGATTGATATGTCTTTTTTCCACCAACAATTGTAGTCTTTTCATTTACATTTCCTAAATTATCATATTGATAGTCTATACTCTCATTTATTCCACTCATCTTAATTACTCTTCCGTCTACATCATATACATAGCTATTTAATATTACACCAGATGCATTCTTAATTTTTTCTATTTGATGAATATTATTATATTCATATATATAGCGTAATGATGAAACCTTATTTGGATTTACATAATAAATTTTTATTAGTTCTTTTCTTGAATTATACTCAAATTTAAATGCATCACCATTTTCACCATATTGTTGTAAAATCAATGCATCATCCGAATCATATTCATATTTAAAAATAGTTTGATTATTTAAAAGTACCTTTACCAAATTATCCTTATCATCATATTGGAAATTATAATATGGTCCGTCCTTTAATGTGATTTTTTCAAGTCTTTGTTTATTATCATACTCATAATTTGCAGAAATATTCTCCGAATTTTTCTGTAAAATTATTTGTTTCAAGTTATCATATTCATCATAGTTATACGTTGTTACAGCATAAAGAGCATCCATTACTCTAGTCACTCTACCGAACGAATCATATTCATAAGTTGTTTTATTTCCCAATTCATCAGTTTCATTTGTCACAAATCCATAAGAATTATAATCTTTTTTTGTTTCAAGCATTGTTTTACCATTTGTCACTGTATTTCTTATCAAATTATTATTTGAATTGTATTCATTCTCGATTGCAACACCATATGCGGTCTTTGCTTTAAGCAAATTTCCTTTGTCATCATATTCAAAATCATACATTGTTGAATCTGTACCTTGATTTGTAACGACTTGATTTTTAGAATTATATTTTGTGCTAATGCTACCTGTTCCACTACTTTGCCCTGCAGCATTTCCAGCATCATCATATTCAAAGAAGGTACCAAAATCTTTTTTGATAACTTGAATTCCTCCGATTTCAATGCTTGCATTACCAACCAATTTAATAGTCAAGGTAATATTTTTATAACTTTTTTTTGCACTTAAACCCAATGTCATCAAATCAAAATTATCATCAGTTATTGTCTTTTTAAATAAGTCCTTATCCTCACCATCAGCTTTAAGCGTTACTTCAACATAGCAGTCTTGTGAATAATTTGTTAATTGATGTCCCCAAATAATAGCCTGTATACTATCAGTAGCAAGGCCTTGACATGAAACACTATAACTTAAACTTCCTGTTCCACTTATTTTGCATACTGTATTTCCTAATATTGAATTAAAGAATGATGATGAAACAGAATAAGGATTAGTAACACTTACACCACTATCTTTTACAAAGTTAACAACAGAATTGCTTGGAAATAAATTAGATATAGTATTTTGTGTCCTTACTACACTACTTTTTGCAGTTAATACTTTTGTTGCCAAATCATACTCTGTTTCAATAACATTACCATCATTATCCATTTCAAATAGTGGAAGATTATTGTTATCGAAGAAAACATAATTTTTATTTCCTTTGTTATCAACAATAGTTGTCTTATGTCCACTATACGTGATTGTAGCTGCTCTAGATTCATCAAATTGTAAGTCATGTGAATCTACAAAAGAAATAACCTTATTACCATTTAGCGTATACTTCATACGATAATTTGCCATTACATCAGCTATTACAACCGTATTATCTCCATATTCAATATTAGCAGATGAAAGGAGTGTATTTCCCTTAAAATAACTTAAACATATTAAATAATTATCACCAGAATATTCAAGTTTTAAATGATATAGTTGTACATCATTATGTTTATAAATAATTGTATCGACCTTTCCTTTAATGCATTCAAATGTAATAACATCACCCCTATAATTTAAAATACTTTTTGTTGGATATGTAAATTCAATTGAAAATGCATCCCCATTTTTAGTTCTAATAAAATCTGGATATTCCAAATTAGTTGGTGAATATAATCTATAATTTCCATATTTATCTATCATTTTATAATGATATGAAATTTCATATTCATCATCATAAACTTTTTCAATAGTTGTTTGATTTTCATCATTTTTATAACCTTTAGATGACAAATATACATCTGTAGAACCGTCAGCATTTTTAACGGTAATTTTATCAGAATCAATAATTAATTTAGAAAATAAATTTAATCTAATTCCCTTACCAAAAAGACCATCTTCATTTTTATTTTGATAATTAAAAATCAAACTTAAATCAATAGGACTTAACCCAATTGTTTTTAACAATGGTAATGACATAATAAGATTTGCATTTTCTTCATTAATATTCACACTTACATCAGCAACATTACCAACTGTTTGTGTAAGCTGTTTTGTATATTTTTTTAAACCTGTGTTCATTTTTATCGCTCCTTTTAATATATTTCAATTATACGTACATGTTCTTTTAGAAAATCGTCTGTCAAATAAGTTGATATTTCACTAACATCAATATATCTGTGAAACTTATTCTCATAATACATATTTATTTCTTTAATATGTTGTATTTTTTCTTCATATGATGCTTCTTTTGAAAATAAGGCCATCAAATCAATATCTGAATCAATTCTTGATAACCCTTTGGCAAACGAACCAAATAAAAATAATTTTTTTATTTTATATTTTTTTTGAAGCATTTCTTCATCTTTTTTTATTTCTGCTATGATTTCATCAGTAGAAATAATTCTTAAACTTTCCTCAAATTCAATTGTTTGAAATTTTGTTTTTTGAATAATTTTTATAATTATGCTTTTTAATTGTTGTTTATTACCTACAAGATATTCGTTTCTTGCGCTAATATAGTCTTTATAATCTATTCTTAAAAGTTGAATACAAGGTATTCCATTTCTAACTAAATAATAATTCAAAAACATCCATGATATAATAAACCTCTCATCTTCATCAATTCCTTCTAATTCTTGATAAATTCCAACATGAAAAGCGAGTAATTTATCCACCAGATCATTGCCATTCAAATAAAATAATAACGATGTTATTCTTAATGCCACATATTGATCTATATTTTTTTGGTTAAACAGAAAAAAGAATTTTTCTAACAACTCCTTAGTCAATGGATTCATTCTATTCGATAACAAATACTGAAAAGCATCATAATAATTTTTAATTTTTTCCTCAAAGGGTGTGTTATATGGAATTTCTCCATATACAATTTGTTTATAAATGTCATGTCTAAAATCATTACCACAGCATCTTAATAATTTTTCCACAATACTTGATATTCTTTTTCTAACAATTAATTGATAACCTGTAGTTGCTTTAAGTACCTCTTCCATAATACCTCCTACAATATTTGCATTGTTTTTCTTATTCCAATTGTTGTACTACTAATAAAAGTCTTATCAGTAACCAGTTTTAAATCAATTGGTATTTTAATAATTGGTATCCAAAACATAATCATTTCTTTTTTTAAAAAAGCATTAGTATCATCTTTTACAAACACAATAATGTCTAGATCACTATATTCATTTTCTTCATGACACGCAAATGATCCATATATTCCAAATTTTTCTACATCAAATTTTTGCAAAAATATTACTTTATATTCTAATAGTTTTTCACGAATAGTTTTATTTTGTAAAACTGAATGCTTTTGATAGTATTTTTGTGTTTTTTGAATGATAATTTTATAAATGTTTTGAATAATTAAATCATTCCCATCTCTTGTTGCATTTATTATTTTTAAAATTTTACTTCCATAAGGAATTAATAATTCATTAAAACGCTTTATATATGATTTTAATAATATCAATTTAATTAATGTAATTAACTCATTATCATTTAGAAAATACATTGCTTTTTTTATTACTGGCTCTATAGTTAATATATTTTCAGCATCAAAATCTTGCAACAAATCGTCACTCAACCTTAAATTCTTATTTTGACAAATACAAAACAAATTATACCATTTTTCTAAAGGCATTATATTTGGATCATTCACCTCAAAGAAATGCTTAATTTTTATAATATCATTTTCAAAATTTAAAGTAGGCATTTTTACTTCATTAAAACAATCCCTAAGGCTTAACTCGTCATATTCAAATGGTATATTATTCAAAAGATTTTTACAAACCAAATAATCAAGTTTAGGATTATATTTATTACTTCTGATTATTTTCATTATCAGCACACTCCTTTTTACCAAATAATTGTTTAATGATTTGATTTGCACCAGTTGATGATGCACCACTCACAATACCAATTTGTAATGCAA
>ERZ780166.708-NODE-708-length-23514-cov-4.922844_pt1 | contig 23514 bp, 22 predicted proteins | sample MGYA00511366_ERZ780166 | MGnify/ENA primary metagenome ERZ780166 (study PRJEB29588, sample SAMEA2162231) | human gut metagenome | biome: human gut; feature: human-associated habitat; material: faeces | place: Denmark | collected 2008/2010 ...
AAGAGCCTGTGTCTTAGGTCCGATATCACAGCCCTCACGGTCTGCAGGCATCTTGTCATAATCATATGTCTCTGTCTCTACAGGAGCATCGATTGGATTTGGGAAATCCTTGATTGTAACTGCATCAACAGGAAGAAGAATCTTCTTTCCAAGTTTCTCTGCTTTTGCAAGCATCTCTTTACAGTAATCAATCTTTGTCTCATCAAGCATTGAGATACCAATCTCATAGCCCTGTGCTTTAAGGAATGTGTATGCCATTCCACCACCGATGATAAGTGTATCAGCCTTCTCGAGGAGATTGTCGATAACATTGAGCTTGTCAGCTACTTTAGCTCCACCAAGAATAGCTACGAAAGGACGTACAGGATTCTCTACTGCCTTGCCAAGGAAGTCAATTTCCTTCTGCATAAGGTATCCAACAACATTCTCTCCACCCTTAGCTGTGATGAACTTTGTAACACCTGCTACAGAAGCATGTGCTCTATGAGCAGAACCGAAAGCGTCACATACATATACATCAGCAAGGTCAGCAAGCTCTTTTGCGAATGCATCTCCGGCTTCCTGTGGCTTTGTCTCCTCTTTGCCTCTGAAACGTGTATTCTGAAGAAGAACTACATCTCCCTCTTTCATCTCTGAAACAGCCTTTGTTGCAGCCTCTCCTGTTACGTTGTAGTCAGCTACAAATGTAACCTTCTGTCCAAGCTTAGCCTCAAGAGCTGCAGCTACAGGAGCAAGTGACTCACCCTCGTTTGGTCCGTTTTTAACTTTTCCAAGGTGTGAGCAAAGGATAACCTTTCCACCGTCCTTGATTAATTTCTGGATTGTTGGAAGAGCTCCGTTGATACGGTTCTCATCTGTGATTTTTCCGTCCTTAAGTGGCACGTTGAAGTCACATCTAACGAGAACTCTCTTGCCTTTTACGTTGATATCATCAATTGATTTCTTGTTTAATGACATAATATGTCCTCCCTTATTTCAAGGCATAAGCCATGTGGCCACGCCATATTGTACATATTAAAAAATATAATTAATTCTACAATTCACAGATATTCAAAAGAAATAGCCATGCTTTAAAAAAGAGGCGCGGTTCAATTAAGACCGCGCCCCTTGAGTAGTCTTGAGATATACTGTTCTTGTGGGTACAAGAATTAAGCTAACTCTGAGAAGTACTTGATTGTACGAACCATCTGAGATGTGTAGCTGTTCTCGTTATCATACCAAGAAACAACCTGTACTTCGTACAGATCATCAGATACCTGGTTAACCATTGTCTGTGTAGCGTCGAATAAAGAACCAAATCTCATTCCAACGATATCAGAAGATACGATTTCGTCTTCGTTGTATCCGAAAGACTCGTTAGCTGCTGCTTTCATAGCTGCATTGATATCTTCTTTTGTAACACCAGCTTTTTTAACAACTGCTGTTAAAATTGTTGTAGAACCTGTTGGGGTTGGTACACGCTGTGCAGATCCGATTAATTTTCCGTTTAATTCTGGGATAACTAATCCGATAGCTTTTGCAGCACCTGTGCTGTTAGGAACGATGTTAACTGCTGCTGCACGAGATCTTCTGAGGTCACCCTTTCTCTGAGGACCATCAAGAGTCATCTGGTCACCTGTGTAAGCATGGATTGTAACCATGATACCAGACTGGATCTCTGCATATTTGTTCAACGCATCTGCCATAGGAGCCAGGCAGTTTGTTGTACAGGATGCATTGGAAACGATATCCATGTCCTTTCTGTATGTCTGGTGGTTTACGCCAACAACAAAGGTAGGTGTAACCTCATCCTTAGCGGGTGCTGTCAGGATAACCTTCTTTGCGCCGCCGATTTTGTGCAGAGAAGCCTTTTCCATTGTATTGAACGCACCTGTGGATTCGATGATGTATTCTGCACCACAGTTTGCCCACTCAATCAGAGAAGCATCGCTTTCACTGAAAACGTGGATTTTCTGACCGTTTACAATCAGGCAGTCCTCGCCGATTTCGATATCGCCTTCAAAGCGACCGAAGATAGAGTCATATTTCAACTGATATGCCATATAATCCAGTTCTGCATTTCTCAGGTTAATACCGCAAAGTTCAAATTCATCCTGACGCTGCATCAGAACTCTGAATACAACTCTGCCGATACGACCAAAACCATTGATGCCAACTTTAATTGCCATTAGATTCTTCCCCTCTCATATATAAAAATAGGAATGACCAGTAACTTTTACCAGTTCATTTTACCACATCAGAGTGAAAAAAAACTCAGAATTTTGTATTTTTTTATTTTTCAGAAGTCTATACAGGAAATACAGAAAGGAATGGGATATGATTTAGACAATGTATCTATTTTCGTGGGACGTTTTATGTCCCTTTCGTGATTGTAGACAAAAAAGTGGGACATTTTTTGTCCTGTTTTCCGCTTGACTTTTTTTATAAGGATTGCAAAACAAAAGCCTCAGGCTGTTGCACCCAAGGCTGTCTGCTTTTCTATACTGTTTTTTGCGTAGTGCTTACTGATTATCTACCTTTTCCATGTGCTGAATCAAATCCAGAACCTTATTGGAATAGCCCCATTCATTATCATACCAGCAAACCAGCTTTACAAAGTGGTCATTCAGGGCAATGCCTGCCTTTGCATCGAAAATAGAGGTATGAGGGTCTGTCAGGAAGTCCGTGGAAACCACATCATCCTCGGTATAATCCATAATACCCTTCATTTCGTTTGCACATGCTCTCTTTACCGCATCCTTGATTTCCTCATAGGTTGCCTTTTTCTCCGCAGCAGTCAAATCCAACTCGTCCATCTTCACTTCGATCTCGATATGTTCCTTGCTTTGAAGTTTGGACAATAAACATACCGTCTCCACATGCCCCGTCATTGGAAACATATCACATCCGATACATTTTTTAACCTCATATCCATTTCCACACAGATACTTTAAATCCCTTGCAAGTGTCGCACTGTCACAGGACACATACACGATTTTCTCCGGTTCCATCTGAATCATTGTGGCCAGAAGAGTCTCATCGCAGCCCTTGCGCGGCGGGTCAACAACTATGACATCCGCGGTTAGCTTCCTGCCGATCCGCGCGCTCTCTTTCGCATAAAAATCAGGCAGAACCTCCTCTGCCTTTCCTACGAAAAATTCTGCATTGTCTATGTTATTTAGGATAGCGTTCTGTTTTGCATCCTCAATTGCCTGCGGAACAATCTCAACACCGTAGACCTTTTTTGCCTGTCTGGCAAGGAAAAGTGATATTGTTCCTATTCCGCAGTACAGATCCCACACAACCTCATTTCCGGTAAGTCCTGCATAGTCCAGCGCAGTCTGATAGAGCTTTCTTGTCTGAACCGGGTTCACCTGATAGAATGAGAGCGGTGATATGTGATACTTGACTTCACCGATGTAATCCTCAATATAAGGATTTCCCCACAGTGTTTTACATTCATTCCCAAGAATGACATTGGTGTTCTTTGTGTTAATGTTCAGCATAATGCTGCTTATATGCCAGCTCCCCTTCATAAGCTCACTGCCTTTAAGCTGTGAAAAATCAAGCGCAAGCAGCTTATCAACCAGCCCGGCAGCGCACGCAAGCTTATTCTTGTTGATGACAAGACACACCATAATCTCTCCTGTGGTATAACCACAGCGAATCAGAATATGCCTTATCACACCTGAATGTGCCGCCTCATTGTACGGTCTTATGTTATTTTCTGCCATAAATTCACGTACCGCACCTACAATAGGCTCATTGATTGGTGCACCGATAAAGCAGGTCGGTGTCTCTATTATGGAATGGGTACGTCCTGCGTAGAAACCGATTCTAATATTTCCGTCCTTGTCCTCTCCCACAGGGAACTGTGCCTTATTTCTGTAGAAGAACGGCTCGTCCATCCCGATAACAGGCTGCACATTCACATCTGTAAGTCCGCCTATTCTTCTTATATTTTTCTCTATCACTGTGCGCTTAAAATCAAGCTGCTCATCATAGGAGAGCTCCTGAAGATTACAGCCTCCGCACTGTCTTGCAATAGGACATCTGGCGGTGACACGGTATGATGAAGGTGTTATCACCTCCATCAGCCTTGCATAGCCGTAGGTCTTATTCGCCTTAATTATCTTAACACGCACTTCGTCCCCGATAACCGTATCCTTAACAAAAAGGGCGTAGCCATCTAATCTGCCTACGCCTTCTCCTTCAAGGGACATATCTTCTATTTTTATGATACATTCTTGATTTTTTTCCATTTTACCCCCTGCGTACTGCAAGCATTGCTTGCAGTACTGCCACCAATAAACAGCTTGAAAATTTTATTTTCAAACTTATCTCCATTCCACCGCCGGGTACACATAAAGCAAATAAGGATGGAAGCTCTGTTCCCAACAGCTACGTTCAACTCCTTACCGCTAAATCTTATGCCCGGCTTGGCTTACTTCTGTTTTCTCTTTTTCGCCAGATAGTATTCCGTTGCTATGCGCGTAATAATTATACCAGCGTCTTTCTCACATTTGTATCAAGCATCTTCTGGAAGCCCAACCACTCGCCGGTCTGTGCCTGCGGTGTTGATAGCAATTCCTTAAGTGTCTCCATCTTTGCATCCATATTGTCCGCAAAATTCAGTGCAAATGCTTCCATAATAGCAGGCTTCTTCGGTGAGCCGTATTCATATTCTCCGTGATGTGACACAATCAGGTGCTTAAGCTCTGCCTCAAGCTTCGCAGGAAAGCCTTCTATCTTATCAGCACTCTTTCCTATCATCTCAACACCTATTATAATATGACCTAAGAGCTGTCCATCATCTGTATAATCATTAGAAGGGAAATCCGAAAGCTCCTTGAGCTTACCTATATCGTGAAGCATAGCCCCCGTTATCAGCAAATCGCGGTTAAGCATAGGATACCTGTCTGCAAAACAGTCACATAAATTAGTAACGCCAAGTGTATGCTCTAACAGACCTCCTACGAATCCATGGTGAACCGACTTTGCTGCTGAATGAAACTTGAAATTCTTTATAAGCTCCGTGTCATCCACAAAAAAACTGTCTAATAGTCTGCGAAGATATGTATTTTCTACCTTGTTCTTGAGTGTCATAAGCTCTGCATACATTTCCCCTATATCCCGCGAGCTGACAGGGAGAAAATCCTTCATGTCGAACTCACCCTCGGCACACTTGCGCACACGCTTAATGCTCATCTGCATCGCACCGTTGAAAACAGTAACTTCTCCCTGGACCTCGACAAAATCAAGTGCCTCGAACTCCTCTATTCCCATGGAATTAGGCTCCCATATCTTAGCGTCAAGGGTTCCTGTTCTGTCCTGCAAAAGAACATTCTCATAAGGCTTTCCGTTCTTGGTTGTGGCGGCATTCTTCTGCTTACACATATATATGCTTGTAACTCTTTCGCCTTCGTGAAGGCTGTCAATATATCTCATATAATCCTCATTTCTAAGCGACCTGTCACAAAAATCCATGATAAATCCGAACTGTAAATCTATCCTCTTTTATTTATTATGATACCTCTTTCACGCTTACATTCTCATGGACACAATCGCATCAATTATAAATTCTTCGGATATGGGTTACTCTGAACCCAATACCAGCGTTATTTCAATATTACGGTAGCCATCCTTACCAGGTCTGCTTATATATACAGTTAACTCCGTACCCGCATCTGTCATAAACAGAATATTCTGAAGCGCCCTTGAAGTCATAACACTCTCTTTTCCGATATAAGTTATGATATCACCACTCTGAATACCTGCGTAAAAAGCAGGTGAATCTCTCTCAACAAGGTTAACATATACTCCATCCGGCATGCCATATACATCCTTCATGACTGAAGTCACGGTCTGTGGGATGACACCCATATACGGCGTTACTTTACCATTAATCAGCCTTTCAATCAAGCGTTTTAATTCAGAAATACCATAAGAATTGATAATTTCCCCGGAAATTGCTTCATTATGGTATGGAATTATACCCACAATCTCTCCCTTTATGTTAACTATAATTCCACTGTCAGCATCTCCCGATAAAATATCCGTGCTTATCACCCGATAGCTGCAATCAGTGTCAACCACACTCTTTTTGACGGATGTAGCTGTTGTGTACACCACCATATCGCTCTGCCCGTATATATTACCTATAGCCATAACCTTGTCACCCTGCTGCACCACATAGGAATTGCCAAGTACCGCCGTCTTAACATTCTCAGGCACCTTACCGCCAAATACACTCTTGTCTACAGCTACTATAGCCTGATTGGTTGTCATATCGCCTGTAATATATGTTCCCTGCGCAACTGTTCCATCATTAAATATAACTGAAAGATATTTTTCTTCCACGAATTCCTTGATTGTCAAAATATAAAAGTATTCATCGTCATCCGCTACAATGAAGCCCATTATCCCGGTGTCTGAGATATAATCCCAGTTAACCCCGTCATACGAAACCTCTACCGACACTATTGACTTATTTACATCATTTATAACTGTCCTCAAGCCGCTATATAACGAATCTAATTCGGACATTCCCGGTTTATACATGGTAAATGCATGGTCTATCCTATCATTGACCAATGACTCAAGCTCTTCCCGTCCAATCACCTGATTATCTGCATTTTCCGCTGTATTCTCCGTGGCATTACCTCCATTTTCCCCGGATATACCTTCGCTGCCACTCCCGCCCGCATTGTAATTGCTCTCATTCTGTACAGCAGCACTGCTCTCAGGTTCCCCTGTTTCGGTGTCAGAATATGCCCATGAATCATCTGCGGGCTCCTCCGTCTGACTGTCCGTTGGTATTACCGTTCCCTGCCTCGTTGTGGGTTCTGCATCCCCTACGAACTTTTTGGCAGTAGGATAGACTACCGACAGCACCAGACCCGAAACAACTCCAAAAAGCACAGCCGAGCCTACAACCTTTGCTATTTGCTTCACTGCTCTTTTAATTCTACTTCCGGGCTTTCTTACTATTTTCTCTGTATACAGACTGTATTCCTGTTCTTCCTGCTTATCATTTTGCTGTCCCGGCATATTGTGATTATTATCCATTGCGATTCTAAGCCTCCGGATTATCTTTTATATGTCCTGCAATACCTTTTTACATTATTCGCAGCTGTTAAGCACCTTGCGGATTCACATAAATGGTTGGTACGCTCCGAACAACTGTTATTTTTTATTATATAATAAAAATATGAATTTTTTATGACATACTTGTTAAAAGAATTAACCCTCCACACTGGAGGCTGCTTTAGAAGAAAAGCATACAAGGATGTATGCTTTTCTTCAGTGGCGAACGCAGGAAACCTTTATCAGAGCTCTTAGAACATCCTGCTTCGGACAACGGAGCTGACATGTATAAATATAATACGTTATACACTCATAAATCAGACCGGCATGTTCTGACACCCGAATCATGTTATACAACAGATAAAAAATGACAATGCGATTGAGGGCACCATCGGTGCCTTCTTTATTTTTTTCAGCTGTCTTCCCATCAGCTTTTCCTTTAGATTATATACAGCCATATACACTCCGAAAGATACACAGAAAGTTACAAGAGAGCCATAAACCAGTTTACATGAATAGCTGATTATGCTGCCTTCCCCACATGCCGCTGCAATTATAAGCATTATGAATAATTCCATATCCCCCTGTGCATACGCTCTCATAATTCTGAGCACAATTACAGCAGCCAGACACAGGAACAATTCTCTGTAATCCATATATAAAAAGCCATGCTTCATAAATAAAAGAACTGTCTCTGCAATAATAGCAATTCTTACCGGAAGTACATACAATTCCATTGACTTTATATCCGTATAACAGTGAAATACCAGCATATACCACAGAATAATATTATTCCAGCCGCACACAAAACCTCCGGCTACCGCGATGACAATACATATATATACTGTCAAATCCCATCCCCTCAGCCGCACAAGCCAGCTCTTTAAAACATCTTTTAAAGCCATAGGCTACTCCTCTGTATATTTATTTTTTTCACGCTCATACATACATCTTCCTACCCTGAGTGTCCCCTTCTCCAGTGCAATATTAAATTCCTGCTCTTTTTCTTCCGGAATAATAATATTAATCACCATCGCGGCGCTGTCATTCCCGGAAGCTGCGTTTACCTGCACTCCTGCAGCCGTAAACACTCTTGTCACATATGCATAGTCACAGATTTTCTCTGCCGTCACCTTGCCGACACCATTATTATTTGTCTCAGTAACCGACCATATATTTATCCTGTCGCCTTCCCTGAGTATGCCTCCGACAACCTGTGAAAGATTATTGGCATTCATGGCAACCTCTATCGGTGACTCAATGCCGGCCGCTCTCCTGTCCTGTGCGGAAACCGCCCTGTCTGTCATCACCTCGTTCTTTACAATATCCTGTACCGTCATCATTCCGACAAGCTGAGAAATATCAGTTATACAGTTATCCGGAAGCCAGTCACTTTTTCTCTCCTTAGCCGCAAACAAAATACCTGAGTTATCAGCCGTAATCACTGTATTCCTGCCAATATCAGTCTGTGCCACATAGACTGTTGTATAATCATCGGAACTAAGAACCGTCCTCTCAATAAACAACAGCAGTGCATACAATGTGAGCGTCACAACGAAACTGTAGACCAGAACCTTAACATCCGGCGTTCTCATCCTGCTTTCCTTTATCCGCTGTTCCCGCGGTATTCTCACATTTTTCACCCTTTTACCCATCATTTATGCCGATTTATCTCCTTATCTTTTTTGATATTCAATCTGTCACCGCCACCAGCCGCGTCATGCAGTATTCCCCCAGCTTATCAAGCCCGAACGAAATCTGTGCATATATCGATGTCTGCTCAATCTTTATCATTCCATCGTTAGCTGCCACATACACAGCGACATTATCCGGATATCTAAGTGTATATGGCTGTCCGTTTTTTATCCCGCATTCAGTCACATGCCACCCGCCTTCACCGGACAGATAGTTATATACCCTGTAAGAAATTATATCTACCTTGTTTTCCATCCCCTGCCCCTTGGTTATGCACATATTTTCATCAAGCCCGAGGTTGCATTTCAGGCAGTCCATAAAACGAATATAAGAATTTATAAATGCACTGTCCCATACCTCCGGCTCCGCTCCATCCGAAATGATAAGATTTCCTGATACTGCATACTCATTGAGGTTTATTATCGCTGCTGCCAGCAAAGAGTACGTAAGATTACTGTCAATCTGTTCGTAATTGTACTCCAGGCTTTCCCTTCTGAATGAATAGCTCAGAAACCAGCACATGAACACAACAATCACCATTGCTAAAGGCATAAGTGCTGCCGAAGCTTCCTCAGTCCTGTATATTTTTTGCCGTGGACTTCTGATATATTCTAAAATTCTCTTCTCCTCCTCTTACAAAGACAAAATTCTGTCCTACTTCTGCAACCGAATTCATCCTCAATATGCCTGTCACGGACAGGACAATCTCCTGCCCGTAGCCGGCCATACTCATAGTTGTACCCGCATAGGAAATATTTGACACACCCATGTCGGAAAGCTCCTTTGTAAGCCTGTCACGTTTTTCAGGTGTCAGATACCCGTATGTCTCCATATAGAGAATGTATGTCCTCTCAATTCTCGATTTATTGATTGCCATATTCACTCTCGCATACATATCAAGCCCTAAATACATCACCATAACCAGAAACAACATTCCCAACATGCATGAGAGCATATTCCCTACGCCACTTTTCTTTTTTTTCCATGCACTTTTCATAAATTTTATGAAAACATCGTAGATGCCGTGGTTGTCATGGTTGTCCATATCTCCTGAATAAACCTGAGTCCTCCCGACTTGAACAAAGCTGCCATAGCAACCACAACAATCATGACAAGCACCTCTCCGATAACGGCGCTTCCCTCTTTTTTCATGTGGCATGCCTTCTTCACCTTTTGCACACAGCACCCCAGCTTATCCATAAGCTTCACACATACAGCATTTCCTGCAAAATAATTATTCATAAGTTCATTCTCCTCCATTTATAAATATTCATATTTTAAACATTCTTACCGACTCTAATAACCCCTTCGCACTCGCGTATACAAGCACTCCCATCATACATATAAATATTGCAAACAGACATACATCGCCCATTCTCCTCGTTCTCTCCTGCTCATATCTGTTGCTGCTCTCCATCAGTGTCTGCAGATACCTTCTTATATCATCGAGCATCGCCGTTGATGAATCATTTTTGATAAGCTGTTTTATCGTTGCAACCAGATTATCTATATTTTCGTTATCGAATTTTCCGCCAAACACCTCTATGGAAACAAGCAGGTCATTAGATGACATGATATCCCCTGTGAGCGTTATGAGCGCTGCCTTGAGCCTTGGATGAGCCGCCACTCTGTAGGCGTCAATCAGGGTTCTTGTTATGTATTCCCCGGCATCCGTCTGTAAATAAACGACATCATATACATCCATTATGCTCGGCAGCATTTTCTCATTGTCCCTGTGATTTCTTATCCGCGCATGTATATCCGGATAGAAAAATGCCGGCACAGCAAAAACAAATGCAGCTACAATACCGAACATCACACCTGCGGCGAACCCCGCAATCACACAGAACATCTTCCCGCTAAGGTATACAAGCGGAGTGATTTTCCCTCGCGAATAATATGTAACTCCCCATGCATCAAGCCGCCGCTGTATATATTCGTATGAAAAAGGGCTGTCTTTATCTGCATTTATCATCGCCGATGACAACCTGTCATACAGTCTGCGACCTGCCATGACATACCTGTCTGCAATCGCATGAGCCGCGAACTTGTACATCAATAGAAAAAATAACCCCAACGCCGCTGCCATGAGTACAGTCCGGATATATGCTGTATTACCAATCAAAAAAGTCATCTGCTCCTTCTGCCTCCCCCTTTTGCCAGTATAAAATATGCTGTCATAAGCAGTGTCCCCAGCATCATGGCTATGAGGCAGCACCCGATTGCACTTCTTGAAAACATAAGCAGCATACCTTTAAGGCTCACCCCTGACATAGTCCGCGCCATTATCTCAAGACACACTATGGCACATAGGAAAATCACGATAAGCCTTATCCGCGCCTCACGGTATATTTCCTCTAATTTTTTTGTATTATCCAGCTGCTCTGTTAAAAGACTTCTGCACTGCATGGTTATTTCGCGATAATTTGCATTATTTCTCGATGAAATTTCCAGATTGCGTATCAGTGTCTTAAAAAATGCATGCTCAATCCTGCTTTCAAGCTGTCCAAGTGCCACTGTTCCCTGCAGCCCGCTCTTTACCATTGTAACGGTATGCCACAGCTCATCGTGAATTGGTCCTGCTGTCATTGCTGCAGCCTTTTCAAGTATGTATATGATATCATCCGACTCCGCCGCACAGCCCTCAATAGAATTTACCAGAGTCAAAAGCTGCTCTTCCTCCCTGCGATAGCGGTAATTGCGGAGCAGTGAGAAGAATATCTCACCAATAACCCATGGAACTGCCGCTGCCGGAATGCCGTAATATATATTTCCTGATATAAAACCTGTCAGCACATATGCGGCTGCGGATAGCATCAGCACAATAAGCATATACAGCTCAGGTGTAAGCCCGGGCAGAATACTGCCCACACCACTGTACTCGATATTATCCGAAATATGGGCAATAGGTCCTCTCCTGCCCATATTCCCATATAGTGCCGCAAGCTTCCTTCCAACCTCCTCGCGGCACCCGGACAGGCTGTTTACCCTGTCATACAGCTCGTTTACCGTAAGCTTCAGGGAATTAGTTTTTTGCACATACAGCATAGCCCGGTACGATAACAGCAAAAGCACTGCAAAAAGCAGAATATGAGCGCCCGAAAAGCAATACCAAATCACCTTTGAAGCATCCGTAGACTATCCCTCCCTCGCATATATTGTAGTAAATTCCATCTCCTTTTTCTCATCAGACCACTCCATCCCTGTAATTGTATCAATTTTATATTTTTTCAGAAAAATACAGTTTTTGAGGGAACGCAGCATGAACAGAATCTCCTCCGATGAGTGGGAGCTGCTTCGTTTGACATAGTCCACAAGTCTGAAATAAGCATCCTTTGGTGAATTGGCATGGATGGAGGCATAGCATATTGCGCCCGTATGGACTGCATAGAGAAAGTCCTTCGCCTCCCCGCCCTTTATCTCGCCTATCATATAGACATCAGAATCTACAAGAAGACCGTTTCTTGCAATATCCTCAAGTGAGTAATTAATCTTTCCATCTCCTCTGTTCTCTACGATATGATAAGAAAAGAACTCACGCGGTCTCATCGAAAACAGCTCCTCCGCCTCCTGCACACAGAAGATCGAATACCGCTCCGGTATAGCCTCAAGCATGGCATTCATTAGTGTTGTCTTGCCCGCCGAACCTGCACCGCACAGCAGGAATGATTCCCCTGCCGCAATCTTTTCGGTGAGCATTACGGCAAGCTCTGCCGGCAGCATTCCCTCCTCAACCAGCCGTGGGAAAAGCTTCTTTCTCCTGGCATGCTTTCTTATATGAAGCATGGGAGCCGCCCCCGACAGCACGAACCTTGTTGAAAGATTGAACCTCAGTATCCAGTCCTTCTGGCTCTTATCGGTAAATATGCTTATCGCATTATTATTTCCCATGTTCACCTTATTTTTCAGGGCAACTCTCTCTATGAAGCGCTCATAATCCTCACTGCTGTCGAACTTCACTCCCGAAAGCACCCTCACCCCACGCCGCTTCACATATACATGCCCTGCGTCGATTATCCTTATGTCCGATATGTCCGGATCTGCGATAAGTCCGTCTATGATATAGTAGCTCCACACAAACCTTGAAAACTGCTCATATATATGTTCAAGCTGCATCGGTGTGACCTTATATGTATTCTTTATATACTGCTTAACCTCCTCCGCAAAGGTCTCCCTGCTTATCTCACCCCTTTCACACATATTAAATCTTGCAACATTAAAACCTGAGGTAACGTGATCCACAACCATCTTCACAATCTCACTCTCCGTAAGACCCGGCGTAGAATCTCCAACTCTGTTACCTGACAGCACACCTTCAGGTGCCGAAAAAATCATGTATACCTCCTCTCACAATCATACAAATGGGTAACTACCTGATTACCGGTAAAAAGAAAAATTTCATGAAATGTATTTAAGAAAAGCTTGATATCAGCTTCGATACTCATTATATTTATAGCGAAACGCAAAGTCAAGTATCTTTTGCGAAAATAGTTTGCAGTTTTACATATTTTAAGCTAGAATGTAAGTAATACATACATTGAGGGAGTTAATATTAGTTATGAATGAAAAAGCATTAAGGATTCTTGAATATACCAAGATTATAGATATGCTGTCGGAACAGGCAGCCTCCGATATGGGAAAAGAGCTGTGCCGTAAGCTCACACCTATGACGGATATAGAAGCGATACGAAAAGCACAGAGGGAAACCTCTGATGCTCTTTTCAGAATAGTTAAAAAAGGCGGTGTGTCCTTTTCGGGTCTTAAGGACGTCGGCATGTCCCTTAAGCGGCTTGAAATAGGTGCAAGCCTCGGCATGAGTGAGCTGCTTGCGCTCTCATCGATGCTAAGTACAGCCAATCGTGTAAAAACATACGGCAGACGCGAGACTGATGATGACTCCCGTGACTGCCTTGATACAATGTTCGAGGCAATCGAACCGCTCACATCACTCAACCGCGAAATTAACCGCTGTATAATTTCAGACGAAGAGATGGCGGACGATGCCAGTGCAAAGCTTAAGGATATCAGAAGGCATATCCGCATTGCCAATGATAAGATCCACTCAGAGCTTAACTCCATGGTAGGTGGTCAGCGCACCTACTTACAGGACGCTGTTGTGACAACAAGAGCCGGACGCTACTGTATCCCTGTGAAGGCAGAATACCGCTCCCAGGTTCCGGGCATGATCCATGACCAGTCCTCCTCAGGCTCAACGCTCTTTATAGAGCCTATGGCGGTTGTAAAGCTCAACAATGAGCTTCGTGAGCTTGAGCTTAAGGAGCTTGAAGAGATCAATGTAATACTTGCCAGCTTAAGCGAACAGGCAGCCCAGTACATTGACAGCCTGCATGCAGATCTTAAGGTCTTAACCCAGCTTGATTTTATTTTTGCGCGCGCCAATCTCTCAAAACGGTACAATGGCAGCGAACCTGTAATGAATGAGAACGGCTACATCAATATTAAAAAAGGACGTCATCCTCTTATTGAAGCAAAAAAGGTTGTTCCTATAGACGTATATCTCGGTAAGGATTTCAACCTTCTTGTCATCACCGGTCCTAATACTGGTGGTAAGACCGTCACACTCAAAACCATCGGACTTTTTACGCTCATGGGACAGGCGGGGCTTCACATTCCGGCATTCGACGGTTCGGAGTTATCCGTATTTAATGAAGTATTTGCCGACATAGGCGATGAGCAGAGCATTGAGCAGAGCCTCTCCACCTTCTCATCACACATGACACATATCGTTGACATTTTAGGCAGGGCAGACTACAGAAGTCTTGTCCTTTTTGATGAGCTATGCGCCGGAACAGACCCGACAGAGGGTGCAGCACTTGCCATATCAATTTTACAGGACTTGCACAAGCGCAGGGTCACATGTGCCGCCACAACCCACTACAGTGAGATTAAGGTGTATGCACTCTCTACTCCCGGTGTGGTAAATGCCTGCTGTGAATTTGACGTCAACACGCTCTCCCCTACCTACAGATTATTAGTCGGTATCCCGGGAAAGAGTAATGCATTCGCCATTTCAGGTAAGCTTGGACTCCCTTCCTATATCATCGAAAATGCCAAATCGCAGATTGGAGCCAATGACAAGGCGTTTGAAGACCTTTTAGCAAATCTTGAGGAGAGCCGTGTCACTATCGAACGTGAACGAGAGGAAATATCCTCCTACAAAGCTGAGGTTGCCAATCTTAAGCAGGCACTTGAGACCAAGCAGGAGCGTCTTGATGAGCGCTCCGATAAGATAATACGCCGTGCAAACGAGGAAGCCGCCGATATTCTTAGGGATGCCAAGGAATACGCCGATGAGGTTATACGTAAATTCAACAAATATGAGCGCCGGGGAGTGTCCGCAGCCGAGATGGAAAAAGACAGAAAAGCTGCTCGTGAGAAATTAGATTCCGTATCAGGAAAGCTTGCCATTAAAAATACCCCTAAGACATCCGGAAAGAATTATTCCGCAAAAGATTTCCACATAGGTGACCGTGTAAAGGTTCTCAGCATGAACCTTGAGGGCACTGTCCACACACTGCCTGATGCCAAGGGCAACCTGAGTGTAACTATGGGAATATTAAACTCACAGGTCAATATGAAAGATCTTCTTATACTTGAAGATAACAATAAAATTTCCGCCAAAAAGGGAATGGGCGGCTCGGGAGCTCTTAAAGCCTCCAAGACCTTCTCGCTCTCTAGTGAAATTAACCTGATAGGAATGACCGTTGACGAAGCGATAGCACATCTGGATAAATACCTGGATGACGCATATCTGTCACATATCCCTTCTGTGCGAATTGTTCACGGCAAGGGCTCAGGTGCTCTCAGAAATGCTGTCCAGAACCATTTAAAACGCCAGAAATATATAAAATCATACCGGCTTGGAACCTTCGGCGAGGGTGATGCCGGTGTCACCATAGCAGAGTTCAAATAGGTGTTCTTCAGCTCATAACAGGAGGTGCCTCCATGGCAAAACAAAAAATACTTATCGTTGACGATGATAACAATATAGCAGAGCTCATATCACTGTACCTTATGAAGGAATGCTTCGACACCATGATAGTTGAGGACGGCGAGAAGGCTCTTGAACAGTTCGGACAATTCCAGCCCAACCTTATTCTTCTTGACCTTATGCTTCCGGGAATAGACGGCTATCAGGTATGCCGTGAGATAAGGCGTACCTCCAATGTGCCTATAATCATGCTTTCCGCTAAAGGTGAGGTCTTTGATAAGGTGCTCGGACTCGAGCTTGGTGCCGACGATTATATTATAAAACCATTTGACTCAAAGGAGCTTGTCGCAAGAGTGAAAGCGGTGCTAAGACGTACACAGACCCAGGCGGCATCACTTGCGGCTGCACTGCCATCCGAAAATCTCGGTGAGTATGTCGAATACCCTGACCTGCTCATCAACCTCACAAACTATTCAGTGATATACAAGGGGCAGAACGTGGATATGCCGCCTAAAGAACTTGAGCTTCTATACTTTCTCGCCTCATCGCCTAATCAGGTGTTCACGAGAGAACAGCTCTTAGACCATATATGGGGCTATGAGTATGTCGGAGATACGCGTACGGTCGACGTACATATAAAGCGCATACGGGAAAAAATACACGATAACGAATACTGGAGTATCAGCACGGTCTGGAGCATAGGCTACAAGTTCGGGGTCAAAAGAGCATGAGAAGAAAAATGTTTGTAAGGCTGCTAATCGAATATCTCATTTTTGCTGTGGCAAGCTTTCTTACCATATCAATATGTATTCCGCAAATGGTATATAACCACACTGTAAAAAGTGAGTCCGCAGCCATGTACCGTCAGGCGACCTACATTGCCTCCTCATACGGCAGCAGCATCATCAATGGCGATGCCTCTGCCGTACAGTCTGCCACTGCACAGCTCTCCGGTATTGACCGCTATCTGCAATGCGAGATAATGATTGTAGAAAAAAACGGGCAAATTGTTGCCGACACCTACGGAAGAACAGGAACGATAGAAGGCTTCGACCCTTCCGTAAGCGGAAATAAATATTATTTCACAGGTGATTTCTTCGGAGCCTTCGACCATGACACACTGACAGTAATAGCACCAATCAATTCACAGTACACGCTTCGCGGTTATGTGCTTATCCACAAGGCTATTGAGCAGCTTGCTTCCGATGGCAACTCCATATTCAACTACAATTATATCACTATGATTATAATTCTGGTATACTCGGCTGTCTTTATACTGCTGTACCTGTTCAGGATATATCTTCCAATCAAGAGGCTGACTAAGCTTACTCACGGCTACGCTGAGGGCGATATGTCGGAGCGCGCTGAATTTAACCGCGTGGATGAGCTTGGACAGCTTGCCAATTCGCTTGACTTCATGGCAGGTGAAATTGAAAAGCTTAATGACTACCAGAATAAGTTCATAGCCAACGTCTCCCATGACTTCCGCTCCCCACTCACCTCGATAAAGGGCTATCTTGAGGCGATGCTGGACGGAACCATTTCGCCGGAGATGTATGAAAAATATCTCAACATTGTGCTTTTTGAAACAGAACGTCTTAATAAGCTTACCGTAAGCCTTCTTACGCTGAACAATATGAGTCAGGGAATGATGCTTGATATAAGCAGTTTTGACATAAACGAGATAATCCGCAAAACTATTCTCACATTTGAAGGTGTGTGTGCACAGAAAAAAATAAAGTTTAACCTCACCTTCTCCGACAAGAACACCTATGTGGACGCCGACTACGGCAAAATACAGCAGGTAATATATAACCTTATTGACAATGCTATTAAATTCAGCAACAATAATTCCTTTATCAACATTTCAACCTACGAAAAAGGCGGGAAGATTTTTATATCCGTAAAAGATTTCGGTATTGGCATTCCTAAAGATAATATAGAAAAAATCTGGGACCGCTTCTACAAATCTGATTTGTCCAGAGGCAAAGATAAAAAAGGGACGGGGCTTGGTTTATCTATAGTTAAAGAAATAGTTAACGCTCATAAAACTACAATAGATGTAATAAGTACAGAGGGAACAGGAACCGAATTTATCTTTTCTCTCCCAAAAACAAAAGTCGAGGATTAAGATGATGTGCGCCTGTCAGACAGACAGGTGCATATTATTCATCACTCCCCGGCTTTAAATATTTTACCCAATTCCCAAAAAAATCATAATTTCTATCTGAACACCGCTAATCCCAATCAAACGTCCTCGGTTTTCCTTCAAGTCTCATCCCCTCAAAATTATTCTGTCTCAAAGCCTCGTAAAGAACAATTGCAACTGAATTAGACAGATTGAGCGAACGCGTATCCCCTATCATAGGAATACGAATTGAAGTCTCAGGGTACTTCTGAAGAATTGACTCCGGAATTCCGGCACTCTCTTTTCCGAACATAATATATGCATTCTCATCATAATGCACATGCGTATATACATTCTTCGCCTTGGTTGTCGCCATGTACAGTCTCGCACCTGGATTTTTCTCCATAAAATCGTCAAAGTCATCATACACTGTCACATCAAGGTCAGGCCAATAATCAAGCCCTGCCCTCTTTAACATTTTATCATTTATCTGAAATCCCAATGGTCCGATAAGGTGCAGCCTGCTACCCGTGGCTACACAGGTTCTTCCGATATTTCCTGTATTCGCAGGCATTTCCGGCTCATGAAGAACAATATTCATCATATTACTAATCCTCTTTCTTAATTGAAATATCAAGCTCTATCGTCCTGTCAGAGTCATAGCTCAACGGAACGCATATATTTTTGGCATGGGCGCTTGAGAGCTTGAAGCTTCCCTGTATGATGCTTGGCGGTGTTATATCGACGATAATGCCCTTGGTCGACAAAACGGTTGCCGCATTTCCGAATATCATATTTCCCAGCTCGCTTAAGGCACTGAGTGATATTTCATCAAGCTTTTCTATCGTCATAAAACACATTCTGGAGGCAATATCACATGCAACCTCCTTAGGCATTGCAAGCAGTACAAGTCCACGCAGCTGACCTGTTATTCCTATATTAACCACTACCGTCTCATTTTCAAACTCTGTCTGTTTTACATAAGGTCGTCCTATGCTTAGATTCATCTGGCACACATCCTTCATGACCTGAGCTGCCGCCTTAAGGAATACATTTATATATTCAACATTTATATCTGCCATATCCATCCTCCTTTAAGGTTTATCCAGATAACGTACTTCATCCCCGTTTATGATTTTCTTATCATTATCCGCTGTAAGACAGCCTATTACAGCTGCAGGAATATCTGCCGCACTGAATGCCTCAAGTATTTTTTCAGATTGTGGTGTAATCACAAGCATACATCCTGCCGACGCTGCCTCGTACGGATTGATTCCCATTATCTCACAGAATTCAATAGTCTCCTGCCTCACAGGTATCGCTCTAAGGTCAATATTAAGCCCGCACCTGCTTCCCACAGAAAGTTCCCACAGTGCCGCAAATATGCCCTTCTGTGCCACATCATGCATTGCTGCTGCTCCATTCTCTATCGCAATTCTTGAAGCCGGTATGGTGCATGCATGTCCGGCAATATTATCCATCTTAGATACATACGGCAACGGAAGCCTTTTTAACAGCTCATCCCTATGTTCATCGACAAGATATGCGCTCTCCTCTATGGCTATCCAGCCGGCAGCTATGACAGCCATTCCTGATGATGCATTTCTAAGGCTCATAAGCTCATTTTTCATACACATACCCGTCACCGTGATTGTCACCATATCCGATGAAGCATTCCCACTAACCTCCGTATGTCCACCCGCTAACTGTATGCCGCATTCACCACAGGCCTTGTCTACCATGCGTGTAAGCTCCTTAAGTGCCTTTTCATCATACTCCTCCGGCAAAATGAAGGCCGCCGAAGCTGCTACCGGTGTTCCGCCACACGCTGCAATATTGTTAACAGCCCGTATCACTGCAAAATATGGTGCAAGCCGTTCTCCTGTGAGTGCACACTCTGTTGACGTAAGTATATATTTATCACCCACATCTATAACGCTGCAGTCATGTCCAACCGCACCACCGATGACAACCTGTCTGTTTTTCTGGGTTATCAGCTTAAACACAGAGCGGTTAAGTACCGACTCCGATATTTTTTTATTCTTCATACTTTGACCTTTACATACAACGTAAATACTGGTATTCTACTCTAAGAATACTACTTCCCGCAAGAAGCGGATAACTGTTACAGATATGCCGCTATCATCGGAAGCAGCATGGCAAGAACCAATATAACCACTATAACAATTGTTATAATTCTTCTATTTTTTTTGCTGTAAAAATTAAACATTTTTTTACCTCTCTAAAATATAATCACCGGAGGCATATACTCATGATACACAACCTTTTACATACACTGCCGGTTTCGCTGATATTCTGCACCATTGTTATGGGCTTTTTACTTATGTACGAACGCAAAAAACATGCGCGCGAAGCCAAACGGCGTGAAAATAATTTCTGGCAGCGCGAAAACGAAGCTAACTTTACCCGCCGCAAAGATATTTCTCAGCTGCCGTATATAAAGATTCCTTATGACTCCCTGCCATTTATCCAGAATGCGCATGGTGAAATCGCCGAATACCAGAAAGAGCTCTTATCCTTCAAGGATTCCAAGCTTCTTAATCTATCCGGCCTGTCAAACACGGATCTTAAGCTTATGTATGGCATAGCCAACCTTCCTGAACTGTCACAATACGATGAGGCATGTACCGCTATGTACCGCACGATCGCCAATCTTGGCTCTAACCTTGCCAAGGAGGGCTACCACAGTGAAGCCATCGCTTTTTTGGAATTCGGCTTGGAAGCCGGCTCCGATATAAGCCGCAATTTTTATATTCTTGCCGACGAATATGCCAATGCCGGAAGATATGATGATATTGCAGGACTTATAGAACATGCCCGGACGCTCACATCCCCTATGAAAGCTTCTATCCTGAATAATCTGCAGAATAAATATCAGAAGTCTCTTCCATAGGTTGAAAGTATCTTATCAATTTCTCTTGAAGCCTGACTCTTTGTCAGGCTTTCAAGCTCTTTATCGAGCACCACTCCATGCTGTCTTATAAGGCTTTTTAAAAAACTAATCTGCCTTGAAGTAGCGGGCGAATCCTTTTTTGCCGTGTACGCTATGTTTTCCGGAAGGAAAAGTGCCCCATAGTCTTCGTTATCCCGGCTCAGCGCTTCTTCATACATGCAGTCATACAATCTTGCCGCTGCCGCCGCATCGGAAAACGCCCTGTGTCTTGGCTCCTCCACAATCCCATAAAAATTACACAGATTCTCAAGGCTTCTGCTTTCCAGACCTGAAAGTAATTTTCTGGATATCTTGTGAGTGTCAATACACATTGCCTGATATTTCATCTTCAAATTGAGAGCCTTCTGGCAGACAAAGCCGTAATCAAATGCCACATTATGACCTAATACCGGCAGCTCTCCTATAAAATCCAATAGTTCCTTCAATACCTTATCTATTACCGGGGCAGATGACACCATATTGTCATCAATCCCCGTAATTTCCGTAATTCTTGGCGGAATATGTATCCCCGGATTAACAAAGGAGGAAAAATTTTCCATCCTGCTGCCCCCAATGAACTTTACCGCCCCGATTTCAATAATCATGTCCTCCCTCGGATTAAGACCTGTAGTCTCCAAATCCAATGCGACATAATCTGCTGCCTTTTCTAACATAATCCTCTTTTCCGGTCTAGTATGATATTATCTCATACCCATCATCTGTCACAAGCACCTGAATCTCCCACTGTGCTGAAGGTAGTCTGTCCTGAGTATATGCAGTCCAGTCATTATCCTCATCAATATATATTTCCTGCTTACCCATATTAATCATAGGTTCAATGGTAAACATAAGTCCCGGAGCCATGACCATCTCCGTTCCCGCCTTGGAAACATAGCTTACGAATGGATCCTCATGGAACTCAAGCCCGACACCATGGCCGCCTATCTCACGGACAACGGAATATCCGTTCTCCTTGGCAAAATCATTGATTGCCTGACCGACATCACCTAAGAATCCCCATGGCTTAACCTTAGAAAGACCTACATTGAGGCTCTCCTTTGCCACATCTACAAGACGCTTCTTCTCAGGTGACACCTCACCTATGCAGAACATTCTTGAGGAGTCTGAAAAATATCCGTCAAGTATTGTGGAACAGTCCACATTGATGATATCACCCTCCCTAAGCATGACATCATCGGACGGTATTCCATGGCATACCTGATTATTTATCGAAGTACATACGCTCTTAGGAAAGCCTTCATAGTTAAGAGGTGCAGGTATTCCACCCATCTTCGTTGTGACATCGTACACCCACCTGTCAATCTCCTCTGTAGTAATTCCGGCCTTGATATGCTCTGCCACATAGTCAAGAACAGCTATATTTATCTTAGCACTTTCTTTTATCTTAGCCACCTGTTCCGGTGTCTTTATAAGCTTATGTGACGGCACAACGGCATGCATAAGTCTCATGCTCTCAAGCTTATCATCAAAATTACTGTGGCATCTCTTATATTTAAGACCGCTGCCACACCAGCACAAATCATTTCGTCCCGGTCTGATCATTCTTATCCGTTCCTCCTAAAGAACCCTTAACATATTATACAAAAATCCGCCTCACATATTACTCCCAGAGCTTCTTTTTGTATACCCCCTGCTCAACGAGCTCCCCAAAAGAGCTCACAACAAAAGCCTTATCCTCCTTATAAGTAACGCCAAACCACTTGTCACTTGTAGGAAGCACATGGACATCCGCAAGACCTTCCTCAACCATATCTCCGATGATTGTCGGTATAAGATACTCAGCCTTCATCTCATTGCCCTCAATTGAACCGAGGAATGTGACAAATCTCTTCTCAAGCTCAGGAAATATATCAGGTGTAAGTCCCCACATATTCATGGAAACAGGCTGGTTAAGCGGCACATTTCCGTCCGGAGTTGTCGCACAGTTATCTCCCCTGCCAATCTCCTTTGTCTCAACTATCTTAGTGAGTATTCCGTCCTTGACCTGGCAGATTCCCCTCGTAACTGTTCCGTTATCGCTGAGTGTATTTCCCACCTCGAAGCCGGCCATACAGAAGTTGAACTTCTTGTCCGACTTAGCAGGATTGCAGAGGTACTCATGTATCTTCTTAAGACCCTCCTTGCCGTAATAGTCGTCGGCATTGATGACAGCGAAAGGCTCATTTACAACATCCTTGCAGGCAAGAATAGCCTGACCTGTTCCCCACGGCTTCGTTCTTCCCGCCGGAACACCGTAGCCTCCCGGCAGATCCTCCATATTCTGGAACACATACTCAACCTTCACGCGCTTCTCTATTCTGTCTCCGATAGCCTCGCGGAATGCCTCCTCGATATCCCTTCTTATGATAAATACAACCTTATCAAATCCTGCCTCAACCGCATCGTAGATAGAATAATCAAGAATAATCTCACCGCTAGGACCAACAGGCTCAATCTGCTTTATTCCGCCGTATCTGCTTCCCATACCGGCAGCCATAATGACCAATGTGGTATTAGTATTCATAAATAATATTCCTCCAATAAATTATTTCCGCTTACAGCACTTCTTCTATCTTAATCTATTCAAAAATAAAAAGCAACCTTTCTTTAGCCGCTTTCTCCCCAAATCATGCTATTTTATCAATAAAAACATTATTTTTCACTTTTTATGATGTTGGGGTCAAAACATGTGCTATAAACTTAGCATGTATAACGTATTAT
>ERZ780166.720-NODE-720-length-22986-cov-7.201474_pt1 | contig 22986 bp, 22 predicted proteins | sample MGYA00511366_ERZ780166 | MGnify/ENA primary metagenome ERZ780166 (study PRJEB29588, sample SAMEA2162231) | human gut metagenome | biome: human gut; feature: human-associated habitat; material: faeces | place: Denmark | collected 2008/2010 ...
TGATTTTAGTATATTATTTTGAGCGTGGGGTGTCAAGTTTTATTATACAACATCAGTAATACAATTATTTTCAACTGGTATAACAATCTTGTTACACGATATCGACCCATTTTTCTTATGACTATAATCATTTTCATCCAATACATAGCGTTTATTTTTAGATGCTTTTAATTTGTCATTAAAAACAACAAAGGCAACTTTATTAAGTACATAGTAAAATGTGGAACATGGATTTGTAACTAAATTTTTCCCCCCACTTTGAGAGTAGGTTATTAGTTCGGATTCATTTACCCATTTCCATTCGTTTTCATCTTTTAACCTATATAACATTGAAACAACTATTTTCTTTTTTGGAATACCTGTTATGTCTGCGACACATTTTCTAATTTTATAAGATATCTCTTGCAAATTCTGGATGGGCTTAAAAGCGCTAAGACCATTATCCAAATTTTCATTTGTGTTTTCTAAAATAAGTGAAAGTTTATGTGTACACAAATCAGATGTAATTTCAAGCATACTTTCATTAACTGCAATTGTATCTTTGTATGTTTTAAGAGTCAGATCTTTTTCTTCTGATTGCTTTTTTTCTCTTTCAGGGATAAAGCTAACAAGAACATTGATGGCTACATTAATTAGCAAAACAATTATGTTTACTATCCACCCTCTAAGTGTTAATTTATTATTTTCTTTTAAAAATAAAATTTCGCCTAAGTAGGTATTACCAAAAGAAAGCCAAATTGGTAATAAGAGAGTAATAATAGTTCTAATTACATTGTGTTTTTTTAATGCATCAACAACTAACCACATTTTACTTTTCACTCTTCTTTTCCTTTTTATTATAGCCATCTATTCCATTATAGGCAGTAAGTAGTATATTGCGTCCTCTTTTGGATGAAGCAATCTTATTTTTCGGTTTTCTTGTTTGCATCTTGCTAAGTAATAGATTGCGATTCCTTTTTGAAAAATTAATTTCAAAATTAATAGTTTGTAATACCATAAATAGACACCTCTTGAATAATCCCATCTGTTACCTCCATTATATCATACCCGATTATAAATGTCAATAATAAAATGAATTTATATTAAAAAAATTGGCATTAATTTATTTGTGTTGGGTTTATGATATATCTCCATTATACATTAATGAACAATGCCATGTACATTATTACTACTTTTCCACAACCGAAAAATTACAATGATTTTTCCCAGTCATAGCAAACGACACAATATTGTATTTCTCTTTCAAATCACTCTTATGCAGACCATTCAGATAACATGACTTAGCCCTGACACTCTTTAGCAGTCTGAAACTGTCAGACGGAACGTCCAGACATATATCAAGTGCCTTTTCAACCTCATATTTGTAATCTAACGGATATAACATCTGATAGTATCCGTCAAGCAAATCGTCAAATATCTGTATCTTGGCGTCGTTGATAAACCCGAAACGCCTGAAATCATCCATTTTGTGAGCGCATTCAAGCTCATACAGTTCAGGAAGTTCAAGAATATCACAAAGCCAATGTCTGTGTATCTCCAACCATTCCGGACGTTTCTTTGCTATGGGATTGTAGTAGCTATAGTATGTGCTGTCAATCGTCAGCAGTAATGCCTTTCCCATGTCGGTAGGCGGTAACGGTATATCAAACAGGCTGTAAATAAGCAACGCTGTTGACCCACAATATTTCTTGAAATAATTATGAGAACCTATCCCATACACATTATTGAGGTTGATTGAATTCGGATTGATTCCATTGCTGTTATCGCTTGTAACGTGATTGTCAAATGTCTTGAAATCCTTGTCAAGGGCAATATCCACACCTATTACATCTTTTGTAGGTCTGCTGTTTTCTAATTTGTAAATTCCATTTTCAAAGTCGTAAAAATACTTTAATCTCCATTCTGGTTTTATTTGCTCCAACAGCCTTACACTTAACAGGCTGTCAATATCATTCGATAATATAAGCTCCTTTTGCGTTTCCTCCAAAAACCATTGTGGGAGCTTTTCTTTTGTTTTTAAGTTCATAAAATGTAATTGCTAAACACCCACCATGAGTAAACCACCCGGAATATGAGCGGTTTACTCTGTGAGTGACCGTGTAATTAACGATACACGGATTTTACGTCAGTCTACGGCAATGAACACATAAATACATATTGCCTTGCTGACAATACCTCGCCCCACCTTTCTACTTTAAAAGTCACATCTGTTAATACCATTGTAGCTTTTTCTCCTTTCTTTATTTTATACTGTTAATTGCTGTACGCAGCGTTTTGTTCAAATATGTCTTTATTGCTCCGGTAACTTCTTCCGGGTTAGTCGGATTGTTTATTTCAATTGTCGGATTCAGATAAATGTTACATCTCTTATTAGAAACATTGCTGATTGATGAATTGTTTGTAACATTTTCGCTCGAATTTCCGACCTTGTCCGCAATGGGTATAGGGCGTGTTTCATACATGGAATTGAATAATCTGGAAAACCCATCTGCATTTACGTTAGCACCAAGTGACTTCAGAAAATCATCAAATGTGACGGTGACATACTTGCTGTTGTCCTTGTTGTCATATACGTCCTTGTTGTAAATTGCTTCAGCAAGACCATTCTGTATTTCACTTGCGGTCTTTCCGTTAAGATTCAAAAGCCCATTCTCATCAACACCAAGTGCCTTTTTAGCCTGTTCAATAGCTAATTGGTCTTTGGCATTGCTTTCCATGTCAGAAAAAGAATCCTTATAATCATTCAAAGCATCAATCTTCTTGTCAATGTCAGCCTCTTTAATGTTGGTCTGAACATCATCAAGTTCTTTTTGAGCGTCCTTGACAGCCTTTTCGTCCTGAACCTGTACAAGACCTTCGCCTTCTTTATAAACAAAGACTTTCTGTTTCTTTGCCTTGTCAAGATTATTCTGAGCTTCAATCAGATCAAGTTCTCTCTGTTGCTCATCATTCTTATCTTTAAGAGCGTCCTTTTCGTCATTGAGAGCCTTGATTTTCTTATCTGAGAGAGATTCAACTGCCTGAATGATCGTGTTGTAATAATCAATTTCATTCTGTAATTCCGTGGAAACTGATTTGTCTGTACTGGTCTTGGCAGTACTGGTATAAACTTTTCCGGTCAGAGAATCAAGCCATTCAGAAATAGACTTGTTATCTTCAATGCTTTTGTTGGCGCTGTCGATTAACTTAGTCAGTTCCTTGGCTCTGCTGCTTTCAAGCTCTCCGCACTTTTCAAGTATGTTAAGCTCGATCTGCCATACTTGGATACGCTGTTGAGCCTGTTCAATTGCATTAGATGTTTTGACTTTCTCGTTTTCAATAAACTCGTTTCTGGCTTTGTAAGAGGTATCAAGCATATAGTTCAGCGCATCGGATTCAATATAGAAACCGTCAGCACTCTCTCTGACCTTATCGTTAAGTTCCGGAAAACTCTTTATCAATTCTGTAACGCTGTCATAATCAAGAGCCTTGCCATTGGCGATGGAGTCAATAGCTTTCTGTAAATTCTTTATCCCGGTGTTGTAATCGCCGACCTTATCCTTGACCTCGGTCGTAATAGTGCTGAAAGACGTGTCAATATTCTTGAGGTAGCTACTGTCAACGCTTTTCTGAATAGTTTCGTTATATCCGTCATACAGGAGCTTATAACCATCAAACTCCCGCTGTGCTGCTTTCAGTTGGGATTTTACATCATTTATCTGCTGTGTCAAGCCACTATTGGATATTCTGGGGTCGTTGTTCATGGCTTCAAGGTCTGACAGTTGATTTTCAAGGTCAGTTACTTCCTGCTGACTATTTTCGTATGCTTCCTTGTATGGATTGTGACTTTCTCCGTATTTGTTTGCAGATGAAATCACGGCATTTTTGTCAAAGGTATATGTGCCGTCCTCGCTCTTGGAAACGCTGTAAAATAGTTCAGGGTCTAACGCTAGTAGCTTATTCAGTTCCTCAAATGTCAGCCCGGTCTTGGTGATTATCTTTTCAAGTGCCGTACTGAATACATCTGCTGAATCCATGAAATCATCAAGCTTTTTACTAAGGTTGGAAATCGTTTCAGCAACTCTTGTCAAGCCATCGTCAGCATCATCTGTTGCATCTGGTATCTCGTTCTTGAAGAATTCAATAAACTCCGGTTTCTTTTTCAGCGCAGAAATAATAGCTTCCTTTGCCGAATCAGTACCGCCAACAAATTTATTACTCCATTCCTCACTAGACTCAGCACTTTCAAGTAATGAATCCTTGAACTTGTCAAACTCCTCTTGCGTGGACGGTAATTCCTTACCCATTAACGATGTAAGTATCTGCTGTTGAGCTATGTTGTCGTTAAGGTCAGAAATTGCACTGTTATAAGCGTCTACTTTATTTTTTAATATCGTCTGTTCAGATACTAACGCCTGATAAATTCCATCATCAGCCAGTTCGTCAGATGAGAAACTCTTATTCAGCAGAATTATCATATCAGATAAATCCTGATAATTCTTGACCATATCATCAATGCTGTCAACATTGCCGTTAAGTCTGATTTTACCCATGTTCAAGCTAAATCTTGAATTATCGTCAAGTAAACCGCTCTTTTTCAGCATTGATTCGATTTCTGATTTATAAGCTCCCTGAAAATTAAACTCATATCTTTTCTGATTTTCATTTGTTGAGAATATATCCTCAAAGGGATTAAGCCCCGGTGCAAGAGAGGACTCAGCAAGACCATACGCCTGTTTCAGACTGCCTTCAGCCTCTTGCAGACCTCCAAGAGTGATTGCATTTATAGCGTCATCAAGATTTCCATACTTTTCAATTAGGTCATCAATAGCGCTTTTCTCATATCCTAGCTTTTCAAGCAGATCGTCTGTGACCTTTATCAGGTCTGTCTTTTTATCGCTGTCTGTTTCGACCTCTTTAGAAAGGTCACGGTATTGAGAATAGAGATCGGATATCTCCGACATTTCTTGCTTTGCCTGTTCAGCGTTTTCCTGTATCTTCTGGTTGTATTCATTCTGTTTCTCGGTGCAGGCTGAAATTATCATCGTAGCAGAAGTGAGAGCCGTAACGATAAGCCCGACTGGGTTTGATGCAATAGAAACCTTTAACGCTTCCCATGCACCACGGAGATTGAATGTTGCTTTGGCTGCCGTGTTTTCAGCCATCATCAGACCTATTGTCTGTAAACGTGCTTCAGCCTCTGCTCTTGTAAGTCCAGTCGATGTGAGGATAGCTATTCTCTGTTCTGTGCTTAATTTCTTGTTGCTCAGCACAAGGTTTTGCTGTGCTATTGTAAGTCTGGAGAATGACTGTGCAAGCAGATTGTTTTCAGCAGCGTTAAGTTGCTCGGAACGTACTGCAAGCCCCATTGCTGTTGTAACGTCATTCAGATTAGCCTTGACCGCCACAAGACGAGTACCCAACAGCAGAAGTCCCTTGACAGCACCTGTGAATGTTAGTGCCGTGAGAGAAGTCTGTATTAGCTTTGTTTTGTCCACAAATTCAACTATACCGGCTGCACCGTCAGCAAGACCTTTTAAGAACTCCTGACTTACCGTGTTGTACGCTAAGGACTCAAAAGCAGATGTCAGCCTGTTTACCGACGCTTCAAGACCGTCCTGATATACGGCGTATTTCTTTATTGCCGTTCCTGCCGAATTGGCTGAAACCTCAGTCAACTCTAATGCTCTGTCAAAATTCTCAAATAACGCCGTGACTTTTTCTCTCTGGTATGTACCTCCGAAAGTGCTTGCAATGGTGTTTTTCTCGACAGATGAGAACTCATCCCATGCCATTCCGACATCGTAAATCACATCTTCAAAATCACGGAATTCCGTTGCACTAGTCCTTAATGAGATTCCAAAATGGGACAGCAGTTTTTCAACGTTGTTTATCTCACCGCTGATATCCTCGCCGTTTTCATCAATGAATTTTCCAAGCTTGACGTTACCCATTCTTGAAAACATGGATTTGAAAGCATTTCCAACAACGCTGTCTGAATCCTGTGTGACTTCCTTTACAGCCGCTATGTAGCCAACAAGGGAATCCATTGAAATATTGGCTATTTCAGCGGAATTAGCGCATTTGCTCATTGCTTCCGCAAGACCGCCGCTCGTTACTGCCGCCGCCATATCAACAGCGTTGAGCCTGTCAACTATCCCGATGACATTGTCAGTTTCGACCTTAAAGCCCTTCATCATGCTTGTGAGGTACTTTGTAGCTTCAGCCGTGTCCAACTGACCTATCTTTGCAAGTATGGTGCTGTCTGTTATGAGCTTCTCTGTGTCGGAAATGCTTTTACCAGTCCTCAGCCATTCGTCCGCTGCTGATGTGATATCCGTTGTGGTTACTGACAGGTCTTGTGCAAGGGCATTGTAGCCGCTCATAAGGCTTTGCATTTCGGAGTTGGATTTACCTGTCACTATCTGCAATTCAGTCTGTGCCTTTGCAAGCTCGGACGATGTGGATACAGCCTTTTTCATTGCCTGTACAACAAGGTCAAGCACTCTGTTCCAGTTGACATAATTCTGAATAACGTTTCTAAGACCGTTCCCGGAATTTATAATGTCCCTTTGAGCCTGACCTGCATTCTGAAGAGCGGCGCTGTCAGCGGTAATGGGTATCTCGATAGGTTCAGTATGGATCTGCTGTCTTGCTTCGTCTAACGACCTTTCAAGAGATGAGCGGCTCACCTTTGCATCAACGCTGATGGTCTGGTTTTTGCCTGCCTGCTGTAAATCACGGCGTAACCTCGCAGCAGTCCTAGATTTGTCAAGTTGACCTTGCAGTCTTATTATAAATGGAGTACGTTCAAGTTGTGTCACATCTTTTTGAATATTTGCTCTGCTAGTTGCCCTGTTCAAACTAGCCATGATCCTTATAAATAGTTCATTCATATTTTACCTTTCTAACCTCTTGACTTCAGACTAATGATGTGATATAATAATAGTAGAAAATATACAGATATGGGAGGTGTACACAATGTTTCAGATGATAGATTATATATCAGTTGAAAGAGCCAAGAATGGCGTTGTACAGCCTCATGTATCGTTAAGGTGCAGTTGCAGTAAATTCTCCGTCACAAGAGTACCTCTTGATAAATTCTCAGAGATAACCGACAATTACGCTGTACTTAATCCCGGTGAATCTGTAAAATGTGAATCATGCGGTAATGTCCAGACCTCGGATGATGGGCGCATAGAACTTGAAAACCAGCATTCCGGCAACTTACCCCCGATAGTAAAATGTCCGAAATGTGGGTCAGCAGATATATGCAAAGTTACCCCGGTTCAGCGTGTCGTAATGTATGCAGTATATTCTCCCAAGTATCTTAGTCAGTATGAGTGCAAGAGATGTTTTAATAAATTCTGATATCAGGCTGTTGTTGATTGCAACAGCCATTTTCTTTGTTTTTATCCAAAGACATTTAGCTAATGCCTCGGCAAATAGCTCTGTTAAGCCAACTGTTTTAATGAATTTTCGGATAGAATTTTCATTTTATTGTAAAACCTTGTGGGGGGTTAAGGAGGACGGGGAAGGGGATAGGTCATACTGACTGCACTATCTTCTTATAGTTGTCAATGAACTCGTTCATTCTTTGCTCGTTTTCAGGTCTGATCTTTACCTTATCATTGAAATAATTGCGTAGTGTCAAGGGAACTATCCCCACACTTTTGCAGAAAAATGCCCTTGACATTCCGGTTACTTTAAGAAAATTCTTTACTCTGTCTTTTATCATGTATTTACCTCGTTTTCTTCTTTTCTGAGTATGACAAAAGGGTATCCGTTTGATTCAAAACTCAGTTTCTCTTTTAATTCTTTGTTCAGTCGAACTCTTTGTAGAGAGTATGTATCAAGTATCTCTTGTAAACTAATTTCAAGTTGATGCTTTGTTGCTTCAACTGGATAATCTGTTGCAAGAAGTCTGATTACATCTTTTTCGGTTGCATACCCTTTTTTATCTATGCAGTAATCTATAATTCTTGCAATATCCAAAGTATGGCTGTCTGATTTTTCAGAAGTGCCAAGCTCATTATTGAATTTATACTGTGGAAATATTCGGTCTGCTTCATCCTTTCCGAATGTCCTTAAAATCATTTCTCTGGTGCAACCGCCGATTCTGAAATTCTTCTCTTTTAGTATTTTAGCTTTTTTCTCTCCATTACTTAAAGTGTTGATACCGTATTCTTCAAATCTGTAGAACGATATTCTTTTCTTTAAACCGTACTTGGCAGCAATACACTTGGCTTTGTTAAGTTCATCTACAGGTATCCTTTCTTCTGGTAGTTTTTCAATCAGATCCAGCAATACAAATAAAGTAAGTGTTTGGGAAAGCTTCTTTTTGTTAATCTCTGGAATGTCGCAAACTTTTAATAGCGTATTATAGCTTGAATAGAATACCGGGAACCCATCAATCTGATTATCTTCATTAACGTATTGTGTGAAATATAATAACATCTTTTGGAGATAGTGCTTTCTTGGTTTTATCAGTTTAGCCATCTCTGGGAATGATTCAGTAAATTCATCAGAATTCAGATAAAGTGCAGAATCTATCATTATTTCTTTTTGTTCTTTAGTCCAGTCGGACTCTTCAAGTTTGATTCCATACACATCTTTAATGAAATTTATTGCTTCGTGACGTTTACAGCCTGATAATTCTTCTGTAATGGTTATGATATTTCTGACCTTGTTGCAACTGAAACATCTGTAAAGTGTCTGACCTCTATGAGAAATGAATACATTTGCTGACGGTTTAGTATCATTGTGGTCTGGGAGACAGCAACAGAATTTCTTATCACCTACACCAAGATATTCATACAAGTCAATCTGATTAAATACCTCATATAAATCAGCCTTGCACTTTACGACCGTATTTACAAGGGATAAATCAATATTAGGGGGATTTTCTGACACTAATAGAAAAGAACTCTTTTTATTAGTGGGGGGTAAAACCCCTCCGGAATGCTCAACAAGTCTGAAATCACTATTATTATCGAATCCTAATAGCTTTCTCATGGCTTTAACATCAAGATTTGAAATAGCTTCAATTTTAGCTTTGTGATTTAATGAATCCTTTTTAAATGATCTCGTTTGATTTTTACTCTTTTCTGAATATTGGCTCTTGGTTGGTGATTGAGGTGGGTTATAATATTTCTGAATTATTTCATCTGGGTCAAATAGTTTGTTTTCATCATATAGTATCTGTTGTTTACCACCATAGAAGAAATGAGAGGCACTATAACAAGAAGGATCACATTCTGGAAAGATGTTCATTATGGATTGTTGTATCTTGTTACGTTCGTCAATATCGGTTATCAGTCTGTTTGAATGAAATACAAGCCTGAATCTTTGATTATCCGGTGTGTGGCTGAATGAAGTATAACCGAATACAGGCTCTAATCTTTTGTTCTTACATCTGTTTAAAATATCATCAATGGTAGAGTTATGGTCAAAGTCCAGAGCCCACAATTCCTGTGATACAAAATTATCGTTACTTTTACCGCCTCTGAGCAGTGCCGGGATAAATGAACAACCAACAGATACCTTGTCAGCCAATTCTTTTAATTCGATGTTGTATTCAGATAATGAATTTACAATAAATCCAACATCATCTTTGGGTTTCTCTGTATATCTCTTGTCAAAGAACATACAAGTTATTTGATTACTTATATAATCATCTCCTTATATAATAATAGTATGTAATAATGCTGAAATCAATTCTACACAGGTTTCACCTCCTGAAAGCAAATAGAGACTTGATTTATACTTTAAAGGAAAATTATCTCAAAAATCCCTCTGTATATATAATATCACTTTTTCGCCATTTTGTCAAGAGGTAAATCAAGGAATAAATAAGCATTTCAAAATATTTCTGAAAATAATCATTTTATGATTGAAAGCAATAACTTTGATTCTAATGCGATATGAGCGGCATAATATAAATCGTTTTTTTAGTGGATTTTCTAATAAATGAATAAGTAAATTACAACTGTACCGCTCACAGGAGTATAACTATATACCCAATATAGGTATGCTTCTGATTTTCTTATTTTAATCAATAAATTTGAGCAAAAAACGCAAGGCGAGATTTAGATATTGGTTTCTGCTTTTTCGGAAACCAATGATGAGGACTTTTCGTCTGTTTTGGCAAAAAGTCTTCGTTTTCTTGATTTTTGAAAACCGATGGGGTCGGTTACGGTCATTTTTGACCCCCCCTGTGAGTCTGCAAGCGGCTAAGGTCGCATTTCACTACCTTTGAGTTTTTCGGGGCATAGGTTCAGTAAGTCGGGGTTTTACTCAAATTTGAGTAAAAGTAGTTTTTCCGAAAAAAACGATAAACTTGCTCATTCTTGAGCAGGTGAGTTGTAATCACCTGGTTTTGCATGGACGATGAACAAAAATGTTATCCGTGCAGGCGTATCATCCAAAAAGGATGATTTGAAATGACTCCCTAAAGCAAGGACTCAGTCCTGATTTGGGATTATGATGGGTAGGTGATTCACCCACTCATCGACAGCACATCTTTACAACTCAACGACAAAACGTCATTGAATTATGTAATTAGCTATGGGGTAACGTTTCACGACCTCATCGACAGCATACTTTTACAACTCAATAACAAAATGTTATCTGGTTTTATGAACATATGGGTCGGTAAAACGCAGACCCCCTTTGCAATGTCTTTAAACACAAACCTCTAGTACCATTATGGTGGTTGAGATACATTATCATCAAGAGAATGCACTATACTTGCGCAACTATCTGTTTGATATTCCCATCATTTCATTGAATTCTTCTAAATATTCCTCCAAATCATTTGTTAAAATGTGATCTTTAAAGTCGCTTATATCATCGTTAATATCATTCAACCTCTCTCTAACACTATTTTTCATATCACTATTATTGATACAGTTCAAAATCCTATAAACCTCTTGCCTTATAATGTAAAGCATATACCCTTTTATTGTCTGCCTGTATGGCGGTTTTATTACACCATTATCATCATCTTCTTCCTCCTCATTGCTTTCATCATATGGGAATAAATTGATTAGGTCAAGATGAGCAGATAACAATTTCTGACAACTTTCTGCTATTTTCATAAGTGCATTATTAAGAATATCTGTTTCCGAAATTTCCTGAATATTCTGCTTTGTAGAACTTGATACCTTTGTATCTTCATCAATAGTAAGAGTATTTTCGATAGTGTCATTATCATCAACAACAGCCATCATCTGATTTACGGCTTTGTCAATAAAGGCATTAAGACTTAATCCTTGCTTTTCGGCTTCAGACTTCCATTCTTCTTTTACGCCTTTTTTGACTGTAACAGATATCCTGTCATATGCCTTAGCATTATATTTATTCTTTGCTTTTGTCTGAGATTTTCCCATAATGATCCACTCCTAGATTTGTGATAGTTACACAAGTATGCGTTATGATTGTTCAAATATAAGACACAGTTGTATAAGTATATAATGTAATGGTTGTGTAAGTATGAATAGCATAGTTATGTGAGTATAAAAATATACTACCACAAGTACATTGTGTTTTCTTGCATAATAGCAAATATGCTTATACAAGTATATTATAGCATAATCACGTCTTAAATTCAATTGAAAATAAAAAACTCAGCACTAGAAACGTACCGAGTTTTAACGATTTGTTATGACTGCCTTCGGTGCTGAAAAATTGGCGTGTGAGTGGAGAACAACAACTAAGGGTATATCTCTATATAACCTACGGTCTGCAAATGTAAACATATCCCGCAATAGGGGTATCTAGTGTGTTCCTTATATATCAATATAGTATAATGCTAAAAAGGGTACGGTAAAACGCCGTATACCATTGATATTTTGTGTCCATTGCAGACACTTGTTAGATTTTATTAACACCATGTGAAACAAATACCCTGTCGCATTTCACGACACCCTTTGTAATTAAACATCATCTGACTTTCTTATCTTTGGCAATGTCACCTTTGAGCTTCTCCAACAGTTCATCATAAGTAAGTGTTACTAATTCGTCCTTGATTTCAGCCTTGTATTTATAGAAACTGTTTCTGGATATTCCGGTCAGGGATTGTAAGTCCTTATCTCCAAGAGAGCCTTTGAAACTTATGCTGTGCTCCAGTATCTTTAACTTAGCTTGTCTGGATTTGGCTGTCGAGTAGGTGTTTCCGGTGCGTGACTTGCTGATTTTTTCACCTGCTCCACTGGCTTTCATTCCTTCACTTGTTCTTGTGTGCAGGTCGTCAACCTCTTTCTGTGACTGCTCAAAGGCTAACTGTATCTGTCTTTGTGCAAGTGACATCATGTATTCATTAAGAGCGTTACCGATAGATTGAATGAGCTTATCAGTAGCAGAATCACCACTGTTTATTGCTAACTGTACCTGTGTGTCAAGTGTCTGTTTGTAGGTATCAGTATTAATATGAGGTTCTTTCAGAAACACAAGGCTGACACCATTATTATACAATTCTTTGTAGAGCTTGAATCCCTCTGCTGCATTCCTGCTGAAACGAGATACACTATCAAAGACAATGGTATCTCCCTGAGATATCTTCTTACATAGCCTATCCCATTCAGGACGATTCTGTTTTGTGCCTGTGTATATTTCCTGAACTATTACGGCATCGAGGCAATAGTGCTGAATGTTCCTGACCTGTCTTTCAAGGCTCTGTTTAAGAGTTGAGATTCTGCAATATCCGTAAATCATTTTATTCCTCCAGTAGCAAAATAAACGAACGTTTTAACTGCTACTGCTATTCTATCACAATTTGGTCTGTTTGTCAATGATTTTGGTACTATTTGACAAAATGATTATATTGGTATTGGCGTAGGAGAGAAAAAAGGCTGTATTGAAACTACAGCCTCTTTTTGAATTGTTTTGTAGTAAATTAAGTAATTTGAAAGTTCTGCTTTTCTATTAGCAATTTATTTTCAATACTTAATACATCTGGAAAAATCAGTTTAATTCCTTCCTTTTGTAGTGCCAACACTTTTTTAGCTTTTGAAATAATTCTTTTAGAATCATTATAACTAATACTAACCGGAGTAGAATTACTTAAATATTCATTCTTTATATATTTCGATGTTACTGGACACATATTTTGGATGAGAAAGGCTTTTTCGTGTCCAAGCACATATGCAAAATCTATTGTGTCGCAATTACCGTACTTGGCAACTTTTATATTATAAATATTTTTAAATTTTCCTATTTGAGAAGAAAAAGGAATCAGCCAGTATATTCCAGATATTGAATCGGACATAGCATAAAAACATGGTCTATCATGATTAACCCCATTTATAACTTCATGATTTTTCATTAAATAGTTGTCAGGAAAGTCTATATAGTACTGATCTGTTAAAAAATAAAAATGTCCTAAATCCATATATCTACTCCTATTTTTTAAAACAAAATCCCACCTCGGAGAGATAGGATTTTGAACAATTTGAGCCAGACCTTTTATTAGTCGTATGTCTGGGAACGACAAACATTTGCGTACGACCACTTATTAGACGCATATCGTACAGCGTCAAACATTTGAAGAGAATTTCTTCTCTTTACTATATTATACTCTTCATTATTATATTTGTCAAGTACTTTTTGAAAAAATGTAGAGAAAATTCTGTATATTATATTCATACCTATCTATCAAGGGGTTTTGTTGATGGTAATAGAGAAGAATTTTTATTATTACCCCCACCAAAACCCATCCGGATCTTTGGCTTGAATGCTCAACAAGTCTGTTTTTTCTTATTTTTCTTGTGTTTATCAATATTAGGGGGATTTTCTGACACTAATAGAAAAGAACTCTTTTTATTAGTGGGGGATAAAACCCTCCGGAATGCTCAACAAGTCTGAAAATGCTTAATTTTCAAGTTTATTCTGTAATTCTTTTAACCAATCAGTAATATTATTACCCTTGATTATAAGCATACCATTCTTGTATTCAGCCTTTTCTACAAAGCCATTTTCATTGTCATAGAGTTTGACTTCATTGCAATAGGGTAATACTGCAATCAGATCATCAAGACGTTTATTGTATCGTCTGAGAACATCTTCAGTAGGAATATCATGCCCACCTTTTTCAACTCTGTTGGATATACGTTTTATGCTTTCCTGTGCAGAATTTACGCCTATATAATACAGTCTGATGTAATAGTCATGCTCTCTTGCCTGTTTTATCGTTCTAAGTGTCTTTGAGCCTGACAGGGTAGTTTCCTGTGTAAAATTGATACCCTTTTCTATACTGGAATTGATTTGACTTTCATCAATTACGTTGCCCACATCAGACCTTATACCACATAATACGCCGAAGAAACTTGACTTTCCTACGCCGTTGACTCCGGCTATTATGGTGTATATCTTCATGTTGACCTCTTTAATCTGTTTCGTCTGGTGAGTTGGTATCGGAGGAATCTAATTTAACGCCACCAGAAATATCAATATTATTATTGATACAGTAATTTATACAACTGGTTATGAGCTTTGACATAGACATGTTGTGCTGAATGGCATACTGTTCATAGATGGCGATATCTTGTATTTTCACTTTTCCTCCTATTGTTCTATAATGCAATGCATCATATTTTCTATCGGCTCTTTTTTGTGCTTCTGTCCTTTTCCCACTCCCATACACAGGACTTTTTCTGCTGATAATATTTCCTTGCTCATCTCGATAAATAGCCATCTGAAAAATCTCCTTTAATCGTTATTTTCATCTTGTTCGTCTGGAACGTATTCAAGAATATCACCGGGTTGGCAGTCTAGAGCATCACATAATTTTGCAATGCTCCTTGTATCAATATCGCCACCATCTTTTATTTTTTTTAGAGTAGCTTGACCAATTATATTGTTTTTTTTAATTGTATATGAAGTTAATCCTTTTTCTTTCATACGATCTAAAAGTTTATTATAAATTATCGGCATTTTAATTCTCCTTTATTTCTATTTTATCAAAAGAATATCTCTAATTCAAGTGACAAAATGCACAATAAATATCCCTAAAGATTGTGACATCTGCGAATTGAAAATCTCTAGAGATAGTGATATAATATAGCTACAAGGTCAAGCAAGACCAAATCCCAAAACCACAACAGGAGGACACCACAATGAGCAAGAATGATCTTCACACGGTAATCAAGGAACTGAAAGAGTACAAGCTCCTCAAGGAAGAGGCAGAAGCCAGAATAGCAGAGCTTGAAAACGTAGTCAAGGCAGAGATGAAGTCTCAGAACCTTGACAAGATGGGAGTTGGAGAGTACAAGTGCAGCCTTTCCACCATCACAAGCAACAGAGTTGACAGCAAGGCTCTTCAGGAAAATCGCCCTGATATCTTCAACCTGTTCACCAAGCAGTCAACCTTTGAAAGATTGACTATCAGATGACCTGATGTGTGTATTATCAATTCGTTAGACAATATCATTTTTAGAGAATTGTGTATTGCCAAAAGAATTTGATTCTCTGAAAAAAATATTGGCTAAAGAATTTAATACCCTTTTATGATACCACCAAAAAAACGTTTTGTCAAGTTTATTACATGGAGGTTTAACAATGAATCCTTTCGACAACGATTCCTATTTTGAGGTTAAGATACCTCTGACCGATGAGGGTATTGAAATCCTCAGAGAAGTAGCTCCCGAAGTTCTGAAGGACTATGACCATTCAATGACCCTTGAGGATGTAGCGGTCACTTGCACTATGACAGTTGCGTTTGAGGACGACCAGACCTATTTCGCAGTCAATACAGAGACAATGTACCTTGCTGATGACTGTGGCGAGGAGACCACAAACTACATTGACCTCTCTGACGATGTAGCAAGTTATTTCAAGACACAGGCTATTCTCTCGGTTATAACCCAGTTCAGCGCAATGCCCGAAACCAAGAGCATAATCAATAGCTTTGCTGTAATGCGTGGCTGAAAACAGGTTACAAGCGTGAATATGGGCTGTGTGGTGCAGTCCATACACGCTGAAATATAGTAAGGAGAGTTTCAATGTCAAAGTTAGATATGCTTTTAAAGGAACATCAAAATCAATGTAGGTTGGCAAAGGAGTTATACACATTCCTAAGCAGGTACAACGGATATGATGTAGTCGTGAATCTGAACGATTGTAAGCGTGAAGATTTGTGCATAGGGAGCGTTGAACAGCGCACAAATAGCGTTTGGTTAAATCGGGATTTCTTCACTACATATCCATCATTAACGTATGACTGGGAGTTTTTTAATGATTGTTGTTTACTTGGTTTAGAATATCCCGAAACAGATATTGTTAAGATACTCCGCACAGATGGAGAAATTTTTATCAAAGGTATCTTGAACAAGTATAGGGCTGAAACCTATCATTCACTTGATATTGTTCCGAAGGATATATTGGGGTATGGCAGAAGAGAATTTGTTGATGAGATATGGTCTAAAGAAATAAACGGTAAACCATATTATGTGATAGATATGTTCAGAGCTAAGAAGCATGATAAAGGTGTTATCAAGGCAATAAGTAACGCTTTCGGTGCATATAAAAATAAAGATATCACCAAAACGTTGTTTATCTGTAAGGGGAAAAATCAAGGGGAATATGAAGTCGGACTGTGGAATATTCTTAAAGAGTGTCCGATGACTTGATAAAAAACACGGGAAGGACAAAGAATGACTACTGCAAAAATAAGGAATAGACCTTTTAGCAAGGTCAATTATCAGAGATTAGATAGGAAAGAGGTGACTAATTCTCATCTGGTTATAAACGATATAGTAAATACCTTGTTCGGAATATTACCCTACATTGTAGCTATTTATATCGGAATTACATTCAGAACGGTAATTCTGGCTTGCAAAGGATATGACTACACCATCAATGGAATGGACATACTAAACGCCGTTTTATGTGTTGCAATGGTCATAACAGTCAAGTTTATCCGTAAAAATGCAAAGTAATTATATCAACAGAAAGGACGATTCCAATGGTTAAAAGGTTTCAAAGCAAAATAGCAGAGAGGTTGAATGACCCAAGGTTTACAAAGATTTACGGAACGAATTTGTCTCCGGAGCAAATCAAGATGTGGGATATGCACGACATGGCGTTAGAGCTAAGTGACTTTCTCAAGCAGTATAACGGCTATGATATCGTGACCAAGTTCAATGACAGTGATGATGAATACGAGGATTTGTGTATAGGCAAGGTTCTTGATTCAGGCGATAATGTGCGGATATACCGTGACTTTTTTACAGAATATCCATCATTGACTCATAATTATAAACTTGGTGATTGGATATGTGTTCTAAAAGACCTTGAATATCCTGAACCTGATGTAGTAAAGGTGATTCGGGGAGATGGCGAAATCTACATAAAAGGGTTGTGGAATGAACACAGAGCAAAAACTTTTCAGACTGTGGATATCGTTCCTAAAGATATTCTTGGATATGGTCGGAAAGAATTTATAGACGAGATATGGTCAAAAAATATAGATGGCAAAGAATATTTTGTTATAGATTTTTTCAGAGCCAAGAAACATAAGCCATCTGTAATAAAGGCTGTTATAAGTATGTTGCGTATTGACAAGTATCCAGAAATCACAAAGACTATGTTTATTCGCAAGACAGACAATCCGAGAGAGTATGAAGTCGGAGTATGGGATATTGAAGAGGGATGTCCTTTGCCGGATAGAGAATAAATTTAAAAAAATAGGCTGATACTCATAAACAGAGTGTCAGCCTATAATTATATGTTCGGAAACATTATCGGAATGTCAGTATAGTAGATATAACTAAACATCTAGTAAATGTGGCGGGAAACAGATGTTGAGCCGCTCACAGAAAATAATAAAGCAGTAAGTTGTAACTAACTATACACATTTCCATTTTGGGAATCTGCATAGGGAACAAACCGCATTACAAAGCCATCTAAGGTAAATAGATGTTATTTAATGAGCGGCTCGGTTTACATTTATTGGTTAGTTTCGGCTAATCGCTAGAATATAGCGGATAAAAGCTACTCATATGATGTACTACCTATTTATATACTGAGTGAGGTGGGATTGAGTTATGCCTAGAAAAACAGGATAAACAGATACTATTGCACATTTGTGCTATAAATTATAATACGGTTCGTCAAATAAATAGAAAGTCTTGAATAATGCTGAGTTATGCTTTTCATTCAGAAAAATCATGTATGTCATCACTTAAATCGTGTATGTCGTCATTCAAACCCTTGATTTTTTGTCTGAGTTATGCTATACTTGATTTAAACGATGACAAACATCGTATAAAAATCGAATTTGTCAAGGTACAAAAGCATTTGATAAGTGTTGAGAGATTGGCTTAATAGAGCCATTTGTGGGAATTTTATTCTCCTGGAAGCCCTCGACGACAACGACGACGTTCAGAACGTGTACCATAACTGGGACGCTCCCGAGGCTGACGACGAGGACTGATTCCGGGCATTATACTTCACACCCCCTGACATGAGCCAGGGGGTGTTTTGCGTGGGGAAGAACGTGAATACAGACAGAAAATGCAGTTCTGATTACATTTTTATATTGACAGATTTATGGTATTGTGGTAAAATAAATGTGTATGGGCAGACCAGAAATCAGCCCATGATAATGAACGAGGTCATTACCATGAACAATGATGAAATAGAAAATCCCCGTCCCGAAATGCTTGAACCGCCTATAAAGATTTTCGTTGACCAGGCAGGGTACAGACCCGGGGACGAAAAGTTCGCCGTGCTGACATTCCCGGCATCATATTTTGCCGTGGTTGATCAAAGCGGAATGCAGATACTGTCCGGCAGTGTGACGTCCGCCGGTCACGACGCGGCTTCCGGCGACGATATCTGGCGTGCGGATTTTTCGGGACTTAAAACCCCGGGGAAGTACCGCGTGGTATCCGGCGGCGAATGCTCAGAGCCCTTTGAAATACGCGACGACGTGTACAGCGACTGCTTCGACAAGTGCATGAAGGCGTTCTACTTCCAGCGCTGCGGCTGCGAACTCCTGCCGCAGTACGCCGGTCAGTGGACTCACGGCAAGTGCCACTGCGGCCGCGCTCTCCTGTGGGAGAACCACTCGGTTTCGCTGGAGGTATCCGGCGGCTGGCATGATGCCGGCGACTACGGAAGATACACCACTGCTGCGGCAACGGCGCTCGCACATCTCCTTTACGGCTGGAAGCTGTATCCCAAGGCGTTCCGGCGGCAGGATCTGAATATCCCCGGAAAGCCGTCGTATATGCCCGATGTGCTTATAGAGTGCCGCTATGAGCTGGAGTGGCTGCTGAAAATGCAGCGGTTTGACGGCGCGGTATGGCACAAGGCTACCACAGCCCAGCACGCGGATTTCGTCATGCCGGAGGACGATCACGGGCAGATGTATGTGCTGCCGGTTTCCTCCAGCGCCACGGCGGATTTCGCCGCAATAACTGCGCTGGCTTCCACAGTGTACCGTAAGTACGACGGAGTTTTCGCCGACTGGCTGATGAAGTGCTCCCTTGCCGCCTACGACTGGCTGGAGAGAAATCCGCAGTTCATAGGATTCTCGAATCCCGATGGGTGCGGCACTGGGGTTTACGGTGAGCATTCCGACGTCGATAACCGGTTCTGGGCAGCGGCAGAGCTGTTCTCAGTCACCGGGGAGGAGCGCTACTACACGAAGCTGCTCGCGCTTATCCAGACGGATTTCCCACGGACTGCCCTGGGATTTGCTTCTGTGGGCGGATTCGGCGCTATGTCGCTCCTGCTGAGCGGAAGAGCCGGCGGCTCCATTCTCAACATGCTCCACAAGGATTTCATCTCCCGGGCGGAAACCCTCGCGGCTGTCTGCAACAGGAGCGGCTGGGGAGTATCCCTTACTCCGGAGGATTTCCACTGGGGGAGCAACATGCAGGTGCTCACAAACGGCATGATATTTCTCATCGCGGACTGGCTGGAGGGGAATTCCGTCATTGGCAGACCCAGATTCCGCAAGTACGCGAAAATGCAGCTGGATTATCTGCTCGGCGTGAATGCCACAGGGTACAGCTTTGTTACCGGCGTGGGGAGTTTCTGCGTGAACTACCCCCATCACCGCCAGGCATTCGCAGATAAAATCGAGGAGTGTTTTCCGGGACTGGTTAGCGGCGGTCCGGACAGCCACAGGGACGACAAGTTCGCAGAGGAGCTGATACCAGAGGGAACTCCGCCGATGAAGTGCTACTCAGATAACATGGAGTGCTATTCCCTCAACGAGGTTACCATCTACTGGAACTCTCCGGCAGTGTTCCTGCTGGCAGGGCTTTCGGAATAAACAAACGTATAATTGGGAGAAAATAATGACAAAGAAATCAAATAAAAGACCTCCCGTCAGAAGCGGGAAAAAATCTGGTCTGTCAAAAAAGGCGATAATGCTGATCGTGATGTCCGTGGGACTGGTGCTGGTAATCGTTGCGCTGATCGTTCTGCTGAACGTGTGGAAGAGCAAGCCAGAGAATCAGCCCACGCCCTCCGAGCCGACTGTTGAAGCCACGGCGGAGGAAACAGCGGAACCCACCGCAGAGCCGGAGCCTGAGTTCACCGACGTGGATTTCGGGTCGGCGGATTACAGCAAGGACTTCTTCTCCAAGGACCTGTTCATCGGCGACAGTATTGCGGTCGGACTTTCCGACTACGCCAAGCTTGACCCGGCGAACGTTGCCGCAAGCGTGAGCCTTACGCCCTACAAGGCGCATGCCGAGGCCATCACCCTTGGCGACGGAAGCAGCGGAACTGCGCTTTCCTACGCAGAGGAAATGCAGCCGCAGCGCATATTCCTCATGCTGGGGTTCAACGGGCTTTCTTCCCCGAACGCAATGCAGGGAAGCTTCCGCGACCTTATGGTCAAGCTTGAGGAGGCGTGCCCGGATTCCGTGATCTACTGCTGCTCCATCACTCCGCTGACGGCTGACAGCAGCGCGGCGGCGAGCGCAGGATTCGGCAACGACAACGTGCGCTCCTTTAACGAATACCTGAAGACTCTCAGCAGCGAGCTGGGCGTGATCTACCTTGATCTCAACACGCACATGAGCGATGATTCCGGCTGCCTGAAGCAGGAATACAACGAGGTTGACGGAATGCACCTCACCAGTGCGACATACGAATATATCCTCAGCTATATCCAGCGGTACATCACCGAGGCACCCGAGGCGGAGGCTTCTTCCAAGGCGGCAGGGACTTTCACTCCGGCAGTGACCACAGCTCCCGAGGATACTTCCGTGCCGGAGGAAACCACCTCCTCCGAGCCAGAGCAGTCCGAACCCGAGAGCACCGGGCTTTCCGAAAGCTATGACCAGGAATTCTTCGCGAACGACCTGTTCATCGGCGACAGTATCACCACCGGACTTTCGCTGTACGGCGTGCTTTCACCGAAGAATGTTGCCGCGGCAGTCGGGTACACTCCCTACAAGGCTTATAACACCGAGATCGCCCTGGGCGATGGGACCACCGGCACTGCGTTTGATTACGCGGTGAAAATGCAGCCCAAGCGTATCTTTATCATGCTCGGCTCGAACGGTATCACCACTGCTTCCGCCATGGAGGACAGCTACCGCACGCTGCTGGACAAACTCGCAAAGAAGTGCCCGGACAGCACAGTTTACGTTCTGGCGGTAACTCCGGTCACGGACGACAGCACTTCCGCTGCCTACGCCGGTATCACAAATAAAATGATCACTGATTTCAACAAGTTCATCAAATCTCTCGCTGATGAAAAGGGAATTACATACATAGACATGTATTCACTGCTCTCAGACGATAACGGATACTTCCTGCATGAATATGCAGAGAGTGACGGACTTCACTTCAAGGGCGTGACATACAAGGTAATGCTCTCTTATATTGAGAGCCTGATTTAAGAAAGGACGACAAAAAATGAAAAAGACACTCACAGCCGCTGCGCTTCTCGCAGCATTACTCATGGCAGGCTGCTCCGGAAACGGAACCTCAGGCTCCGGCGACAGCTCTTCTGCAACTTCTTCCGACAGCTCCGCTGCCGCTACTGCTGAAAGCACTGCCACAGCCAAGGAAAAGGCTGAAAAGCTCCTTGCAGATGTAGAGTTCGCAGGGGAGATGGTGGAGGTCACCGGCGAGAACATGGAGCTCCGCCTGGGGTTCACCGCCGACGGTCTTACTGATTACGTCGCATACACCTGCGGCTCCGGCGCATTCCCGGACGAGTTCGGCGTATTCGTTGCCGGAAGCCAGACTAAGGCAAACGAGGTAAAGACTGCGCTTGAATCTCGTATTGAAACCCAGAAGTCAACCTATCAGGACTACACTCCTGAGGAGATGTACAAGTTCGACGACTGCTTCGTAAAGTTAAACGGCACGACTGTTTACTATGCTATCACCGCAGACAACACCAAGGCTGAGGAGATACTCAAGTAAATACTTCATACAATAAAATAGAGGGGCGGATCAAAAAACGCCCCTCTTTTTTATGTCCGTTATCCGTTCACGCTGTAGACTGCTCTTGCGATGTCAACGGTTTCCTTTGCGTCCCTTGCGTAGTAGTCCGCGCCGATCTTCTCAGCGTATTCCGGCGTGAGTACCGCGCCGCCGACAACTACCTTGCAGTTGACGTTATTCTCGCGCAGCAGCTTTATTGTGTTCTCCATGCTCTTGAGCGTGGTAGTCATCAGCGCGGAAAGTCCCACCAAGCGGACGTCGTATTTTATCGCAGCGTCCACAACGGTCTGGTAGTCCACGTCCTTGCCGAGGTCGATGACGTCAAAGCCGTAGTTCTCAAGCAGGGTCTTTACGATATTCTTTCCGATGTCGTGGATATCTCCCTTGACGGTGCAGAGAACGACTTTTCCGGCGGAAACTCCGCTGCCGCCGCGCTCGGAGATCGCTTTCTTCACCACGTCGAACGCCGCCTGCGCCGCACCGGCGGATTGAATCAGCTGCGGCAGGAATATCGTGCCCTTCTCGAATTTCGCGCCCACGGTGTCCAGCGCCGGAATCAGCTTGCCGTTGATGAGTTCCATCGGGTCGGTG
>ERZ780166.766-NODE-766-length-21850-cov-2.492269_pt1 | contig 21850 bp, 17 predicted proteins | sample MGYA00511366_ERZ780166 | MGnify/ENA primary metagenome ERZ780166 (study PRJEB29588, sample SAMEA2162231) | human gut metagenome | biome: human gut; feature: human-associated habitat; material: faeces | place: Denmark | collected 2008/2010 ...
ATAATTCCTTACTGGCTGTAAGGGATATTAACCATAAATATATTGTAGTAGAAAAAGGAGAAGAACATGGATGAATTACAGCAGGAATTATTCAAATTACAGGATTTAAAATACAGAAATTTTCACAGTAAACTGATGCCGGGGATTGATAAGGAGACGATCATCGGGATCCGCACACCGGTACTGCGGAAATTTGCGAAAGAATTTGCAAAAACGGAAGCAGCAGAAGCTTTTTTGCAGGAGCTGCCACATACCTATTATGAGGAAAATAATCTTCATATGCAATTGATTTCAGATATCAAAGATTATGAGCGCTGTCTGGCAGAAGTGAAACGTTTTCTTCCATATATTAATAACTGGGCGACCTGCGATATTCCAAGACCAAAGTGCTTCGCAAAGCATAAAACCGAGCTTCTTCCTGTGATAAAAGAATGGATTGCATCCGGGAACACTTATACGATTCGCTATGGAATCGGAACGTTGATGAGCTTTTATCTGGACGAGGATTTTAAACCGGAATATATAGAACTTGTGGCATCTGTGCAGTCGGAAGAATACTATGTCAATATGATGATTGCATGGTATCTTGCAACGGCACTGGCAAAACAGTGGGATGCAACGATCCCATATCTGGAAGAACGAAAGTTATCACCGTGGGTGCATAGAAAGACGATTCAGAAAGCGGTGGAGAGCTATCGCATCACAGATGAGCAGAAAGTTTATCTGAAAACACTGCGTGAAAACTGCTAAGACTAGTACATCGTTCTGTAAATAACAGAGCTAATAACTTGTATGAATTTCCATCTGCGTTATTGATTCAGTTAATTTTTGAACGCTGTACTGGAACTGATAAGGGCAGATTCATGGGGCTAAAAGAAATTTATATTCGGAGAGTTGTGGAAAGAGAACATGAAAAAATCACAGGAAAACGATGAAGAACAGAAATGGGATAAATTACTACAGATTCACACAACCGGACGTGACGATTCCAATTCGGATCAGTACCGGTATCCGTATGAACCGACGCCATATACAGTGTTAGAGCGGCTTGCTAATTCCGGGCTGCTTTGCAAGGAAAATACACTTTTAGATTATGGCTGTGGCAAAGGCAGAGTTGATTTTTTTCTCTCTTATCAGACACGCTGCCACACGATCGGTGTGGAATATAACGAGCGGATTTATGAGAAAGCGATAGAAAACAGAGAACAAGGGGCTGCGGCAGGGCGGACAGAATTTGTACTAGCAGATGCAGTGCAGTTTTCAGTTCCGGCAGAGGTAGACCGGATCTACTTTTTTAATCCATTTTCGATAGAGATATTAAAGAAGGTTTTAGCGCGCGTGTTGGAATCTTATTATGAGAATCCGAGGGAATTGCTCTTGTTCTTTTATTATCCTTCGGATGAATATATTTCTTATTTAATGACAGTAGACGAACTTATCTTTTCCGATGAAATCGATTGCAAAGATTTGTTTCCGGGGGAAAATAAAAGAGAGCGGATTGTGGTGTTTGAGGTTGGATAACTACAGTGTGATTTGCAGTTTCGATACAGTCAGTATCCGTGCAGCAAATATGGCGATTGACATATCCAAAAACAGAAATGGAGGATTTATGTTAGCATCATTATCACTTATTTTTATTGTAGGGCTTGCAATGGGAGCCATTTGCCAGAAACTGAAGCTGCCACGGATCATCGGAATACTCGTCACCGGAATTGTGTTGGGACCGTATGTGCTCGATGCGGTATCTCCGGCGGTGGTCGTTCCAAGAATGGTAACTCTTATGGAGAAAAAATATGGCACAGAGAAAGCAATTCCACAGATGATCATGGCGGGCGTATCGTGTGACGATATTTTTGTGATTGTATTGTTTACAACATTTCTAAGTATTGCGCAGGGTGGTCATGCCAATGTACTTGATTTTGTAAATATTCCGGTGTCAATCGTACTTGGTATAATTTTAGGCGCAGTGACAGGTTATGGACTGTATCTTTTCTTTGAGACGGCATATGCGAGAAAACACTGCGTGCGTAACAGTATAAAAGTAATCATTGTTCTTGGATTTTCCTTTTTACTGGTATCAGTGGAAGGATGGCTGGAAGGAAAAATTTCCTTATCAGGACTGCTTGCGGTGGTCGCTATGGCTTGTGTGATTAAAATGAAAAGCCCTGTATTTGTGTCAAAAAGGTTGTTGGAAAAGGAAAATTAAAAAAGATTTTTAGAAAGTATTTTGGCGGAAAGTGTGTTATATTGATTTCAGATAAAAGAAAATGACAGGGGTATCCGGAGATGATCAGAAAAGCAACAGAAGAAGATTTGTCGCGCATCGCAGAAATTTTTGTATTTAATAACAGAATCAATTATTTCCCAATTTTTAAGCAGGAAGAGTATTCATTTGGAGAATTGCAGGTTGTATCCATGATAGATCATTATTTCGGAAAAGGGGAAGTTCTGGAAAATCTGTATGTCGCCGATGAATGTGGAATTGTGAAAGGATTTATGGAAATCCATGGAACAGAAATCCGTAAATTGTATGTCGATCCATGCTTTCAAAGTGGTGGAATTGGAAAGAAATTAATAGAGCATGCAATTTCAACTTTTGATGTTGATCATTTGTGGGCGTTGGAGAAAAATACGAGAGCGATTGCATTTTATCATCGTCACGGATTTATGGAAAATGGAGAAAAAGAATTGGAAGAAGGCACGACAGAGTATATTGCAAAGTTGATAAGGGTGGAAGAAAATGTGCAGTTGGACGAGAAACCAATGCATAGAAAAATAATGAGAGAGGAGGTATAAGAGAAAAAATGGTAACAGATTACTTTGACGTAAAATTAGAAACAAAAGATCTTATTTTAAAGAAAGCAGAATTTGAGGACTGGAAGACAATTTATTATAACCTGTGGAGACACAAGGAGAGCGCAAAGTATATGCTCTGGCAGCCGACAGAGACAGACGAAGATGCAAAAGATCGAATGAAGCGCACGATTGCATTTGAAGAAAAACCGGAGAATAAGTATGCGTTATTTGTGTATTTAAAGAAAACGGGTGAAGCAATCGGTTTTGCAGGCATGCGCGAACTGGAACGGGGCATTTATGAAGAGACAGGTATTGCACTTGGACCGGAATTTGTGCGAAAAGGTTACGGGAGACAGATACTTACGGCACTTCTTGAGGAGGCAGGAAAACTGGGAGCAAAAGAATTCCATGCCTGCAACCGGACGGGCAATGCTGCGTCCAGAGTGTTACAGCTGTCATGTGGATTTGTATTCGATTCACTGTCAGAAGAAAAGACAGATCCAAGAACAGGTGAAACGTATGTTTTGGAGAACCATATTTACAGGTATTAGAAAGTAAGGAAGAAAATGTATTTTGAAAGATTAAATGAACAGAATGTAGAGCAGTATATTGACTATTTAAAGCTTGCGATGCAGCAGGAGCCGGATATGATGACGGTGGAAGAGATAGATGAGGAAGGAATCAGGACAAGGCTTCGGGATTCATTTTATGAAAAGTCTGCATCAATTCTTGCGATGGAAAATAATCAGGTGGCAGGAAGAATTGAGTATCATTTTTATGGGTGTATACAGGATGGATATCGCATGGCGTATGTGAATTGGGTATATGTTTTACCCGAATACCGGCACAGCGGCGTTGCCCGGAAGCTGTTTGCAGAGTTTGAAAAAGACTGTAAAAAGCATGATATCCATCAATATTATCTGATCCGTGCTACCAACGAGAATGCCGACAGATTTTACAAAAAATTTGAAAATGTGCAGTTGGACGAGGAACCGATGCTTCGGAAAATATTAAAAGAAGATTGACAAGTGGTTACCATTGGTTATATGATGTGTATATAACCAATGATAACCACTTTTATATACAGAAGGGAGTGCGTTATGTCCACAAATCCAACGAAACGAATTGAAGAGATTGACCGGAGACTGGAAGAACTTCCAAAAGGAACCCTGACCTATAAGAAGATCAATGGCAAAGAACAGCCGTATATCCAGCGGACGATTGACGGGAAATCGGTGAGCCATTATGTAAAACTGACCGAGCGGGAGCAGGTGTTCATGGAATTTGAGGAGCGCACAAAGCTGCAGGAAGAGAAAAAGCATCTGACGGCTTATGCGGAGGGTCTGAAGGACATTCTTAAGCACAATCCATATCTCTCTGCCCAGGTGGTGATCGGGTATCAGGATTTTGAAGACTTTACCTGTGGACAGCAGTTTTATGTAGATAAGACGCATTTTATCACCGAGTGGCTCAGGGAAGGAACGAAGATCACATTGATCACCAGACCGAGAAGATTTGGTAAGACAACCCTGCTCAGTACGGTAAGAATGTTTTTTGATCCAAGATATGCTGATCATCCGGAATATTTTTGTAAGCTTCGGGTATGGCAGGACGAAAGAAGCCGCAGTATGTTCGGAAGCACTCCGGTGATCTCTACAAGCTTCGGAGGCTGCAAGGGGATAGATTATAAGCAGTCTATCCGGGGAATGATGGGACAATTGAGAACAATGTATGGACATCATGAATATTTACTCGACAGTCCCAGACTCTCGGATAGAGACAAAGAATTATTTAAAGAAACAAAGTGCGCATTTTTCAATAATGATACAAGCTATATAGAGAATTCCATAAGATATTTATGCGAACTACTCTATAAACATTTTGGTGTAAAACCGATTGTTCTCATTGATGAGTATGACACACCTTTGATCGAGGCATATACGGATGGTTACTGGGATGAGATGATCACGACATGCCGGCAGTTATTCCATAATACACTGAAAGAAAATGACTATCTTGGCAGAGCCATTATCACCGGAGTAACAAAAGTGTCGAAGAATTCACTTTTTTATGACCTGAACAATCTGCTGGTCGCCACTGTGACAGATGATATTTACACGGACTGCTGTGGATTCACCGAGCAGGAGGTGATGGATGCACTAAAGTGCCAGAATATAGATGACATGAAAAAAGTGAAGGAAATGTACGATGGATTCATTATCGGTCATCAGAAAGATATTTATAATCCGTGGTCAATCGTGAATTACATGAAGGAGCGATTGTTAAGATCTTATTGGATTCTTACCAGCAGCAACAAACTGATCGGGGATATTATCTGCAGACATCCATATGATAAAAAGTACGAGATCGAGGAATTAATAGAAGGGAAAAAAGTACACAAAGTGATCAACGAGAACATTACATTCCAGTATCTTGATGGGGATGAGAGCAGCCTGTGGTCGCTTCTCCTTGCCGTCGGGTATATCAAGGCTGAGAATGTAGCGAAAGATAACGAGCGGACAGAGTGTGATGTTTCCGTGACCAACAAAGAGGTTATGGCAATGTTCCGGACACAGATCGTTGCCATGTTTTCAAATGGTAATATTGCATACGAGAATTTTATGAGGGCGCTTACAAAGCACAGAACGGATGACATGATCGGTGTGATGGAAGATATCGCCGAGTATTCCATGAGTTATTTTGACACCGCAAAGAATAAAGGAAAGCATGCCCCGGAGAATTTCTATCATGGTCTTGTTTTAGGACTTATTGTATCCATGCGTAAGGAATACCGCATTGTATCCAACCGGGAGAGTGGGGAAGGTCGTTATGACATTGCAATCTATCCTTTCGACAAAACAAAAGATGCCTATATCCTTGAATTTAAAGTTTTAAATGAACACAGAGAAAAGACGGTTCAGGAAACTGCACAGAATGCCCTGAAACAGATCCGGACCAGAAACTATGAAGCGGATCTTCTTGCTTATGGCATCCCAGCCGATCACATCTATAAACTCGGCTTTGGATTTCTCGGTAAGAAAGTCTGGGTAGTCTCTGATCCACCGGAGAAAGAAGAGAAGGATCAGGTCAGATCAGAGTGGGATAACCTGCGGTTCCGATAAAAAATTGCCGATGCACCGGTAAGGCACATCGGCAAAATGAAAAGCTTATAATTTGAAAATAAATCATTCTTCTTTTAGTTATCAGAAGCATCATCATCAGACATGCTGTAAACCTGACGTTTACGAGCCATCTCATCATTTTCAAGGTATTCATCATAGGAGGATACTTTATCAACAAAGGTTCCATCCGGTAAGAACTCGATGATACGGTTTGCAGTTGTCTGTACAACCTGATGGTCACGGGATGCAAAGAGAATAACACCCGGGAACTTGATCAGACCATTATTTAATGCTGTGATAGATTCCATGTCAAGGTGGTCGGTCGGTTCGTCAAGGATCAGAACATTACTTGCCTGGATCATCATGCGGGAGAGAAGCACGCGGACTTTCTCACCACCGGAAAGAACACGCATTTTCTTAGTTCCGTCTTCACCGGCAAAAAGCATACGTCCAAGGAAACCACGAACATAAGTAGCATCTTTGATCTCAGAATACTGTGTCAGCCAGTCTACGATCAGAAGATCGGTATCAAAGATTGCTGTGTTGTCCTTCGGGAAATAGGACTGGCTTGTTGTCACGCCCCATTTATAAGAGCCGGAATCAGGTTCCATTTCACCGGAGATGATCTTGAATAAAGTTGTTTTTGCAAGCTCATTTCCACCGACAAAAGCGATTTTATCTTCATGACCTACGATGAAAGATACATTGTCTAATACCTTGACACCGTCAATCGTCTTGGTGAGACCTTCCACAGTAAGAACTTCATTTCCAATCTCACGGCTTGGACGGAAGTCAATGTAAGGGTATTTACGGCTGGATGGACGGATCTCATCGAGCTGGATCTTTTCAAGAGCACGTTTTCTGGAAGTCGCCTGTTTGGATTTGGAAGCGTTTGCAGAGAAACGTGAAATAAATTCCTGTAACTCTTTAATCTTTTCTTCCTTCTTCTTGTTGGCTTCTTTCATCTGTTTTACAAGTAACTGGCTGGATTCATACCAGAAGTCGTAGTTTCCGGCATAAAGCTGGATCTTGCCATAATCGATATCTGCAATATTGGTACATACTTTATTTAAGAAGTAACGGTCATGGGAAACAACGATCACCGTATTTTCAAAATTGATGAGGAATTCTTCTAACCAGGAGATCGCATCTAAGTCCAAGTGGTTGGTAGGCTCATCTAAAAGAAGAATATCCGGATTTCCGAACAATGCCTGTGCAAGTAAAACTTTGACCTTTAAGGCACCAGGAAGCTCTGCCATCATAGAGTAATGGTAATCGGTAGAAATTCCAAGACCATTTAATAATGTTGCGGCATCGGATTCCGCATTCCAGCCATCCATCTCAGCAAATTCGCCTTCTAATTCGCTGGCACGGATACCATCTTCATCGGAAAAATCTTCTTTCATGTAGATGGCGTCTTTTTCTTTCATAATATCATAGAGTCTCTGGTTACCCATGATAACGGTATCAAGAACGGTAAAAGCATCATATTTAAAGTGATCCTGCTGTAAAAATGAGAGACGCTGTCCCGGAGTGATGACAACATCACCGTTTGTCGGTTCTAACTGACCGGATAAAATTTTTAAAAATGTGGACTTTCCGGCGCCGTTGGCACCAATCAGACCATAACAGTTTCCTTCAGTGAATTTGATATTTACATCTTCGAATAAGGCTTTTTTGCCTACACGTAACGTTACATTGTTTGCTTGTATCATTGTAATACCTCTATTTTACATATTTCTTGGTTTAAACGCATCATTTTTATTATACATAAAACCGTTGTTTTTTCAAGAAAAATCTATGCCAAGAAAATATAAGGAAAAAACAAGAGAAAATCTTTCTTGTTATGTAAAAATTTGTTATAATTATTCTAATCGGGGTTTTGTAAAAGGAGAAGTTGGGGATGGCAGAATTTAATAGGGAAGAAATAGATTATGAAGATCAGCTAAGGCAGTCGGAGCGTGAGCGCAAAGATTTGAAAAATATTATATATGAACTTCCGGTAGGACTGATTACGGTAAAAGGGGGAAATGAGCTGACGATTGACATCGCAAACCATGAATTTTGCAGGATGAGCGGATACGAATTGGCGGACTTCAGCATGGAAAAAATGAGCATGGCGCAGTTGATCCATATGGAAGATTACATGATGTTTGAGGATGCGGCGGAGGTCTGCCGCAGAGGGAAAACATCGGATGAATTTGAGGCGAGAATCGTTACAGCAGATCAGAACGTGATCTGGGCAATGTTTCAGTTTCAGATTTACACATACCGGAGTGCAGTGCCATACTATCTTGTATCCTGCTGGGACATTACAGAGCGCAAGAAGATGGAAAATGAGATCATGCTTGTGAACGAGCGCTATCATATGCTGGAAGAGGTCTCCGATGATATTGTCCTTGATTATGATGTGAAAAAACAGCAATTTGAGATACCAGAATGTTATCTGAAATTCGCAGAGGATAAAAGTGTGAAATATGCCGGGATAGAAGAACTTTACGGAGCCATACACCCGGACGACAGGGAAAGATTTCAGAAGATCTTTGAGACGGCGCTTCAACGGGAGATGAAAGGAACTGCGGAATACCGTCTGCGGCAGGGGGGAAAAGAATCTGGAAAATATGCTTATTTCAGAACCTGTTATCAGAGTATCGCAGATTATGATGGAAAGATCAGCCACATCATAGGAAGAAGTTATGATATCAGCACAGAGCGGGCAGTCCGGGAGAAACTTCTACGGGAAGTGCAGTTAGATCCGTTGACAAGGATTTACAATAAGACAGCCTCCGGAGAAATCGTAGATGCGTTTCTTGAAAAATCAACACAGGGAACGCATGTACTCTACGTCATTGATATTGACGACTTTAAGAAGATCAATGACACATTCGGACATACTGTTGGAGACATGGTGATATCGGATATTGCAACACTGATACGCGAACAGTTTACGGATGAAGCGGTTGTCGGACGTGTCGGTGGGGATGAATTTATGGTCTTTGTGAAGGACACTTCTTTGCAGGAGGCGGAGGCGAAAGCGGAACAGCTGTGTACAAACGTGCAGAAAACGCTTTCCGGGGATGGAGCAGTCATTGTTGTGACATTGAGTGTCGGTATGGCTGTGACAGGAAAAGACGGGTATGATTATAGTACGTTGTTTGAACGGGCAGATCATGCCATGTATCACATTAAGAAAAATGGGAAAAATCATTATGGCTTTGCAGGAGAGACCGAGGAAGGTGACTGTGAAGGAAAGTACCGCACGGAAGAAAAGGAAAACCGTAGAAATCTGGTGGCGGACAAAGAATTTTTAAATACAGCGTTCAGCCTGTTGTCACATGCAAGGGATATCAATGGTTCTCTGAATGTGCTCTTAGAACAGATTGGCAGAAAATATCAGATGAATATGGTATCTGTTTTTGAATATGCACCCGATGGAAAGAATATGCTACTTACCAACTGCTGGAGTGACATGGGACAGATTTATGAGAAGAATATACTTCCGATTACCTGGCCGAAACTGATGAAGGCTGAGGTGGGAGAATTTGTACAGACAACTCCAAAGTGGCAGGAAAAACGGAAGAAAGAGTGGCTGGAATGGTCAGGAAATGCCATCCCGATCCAGTCAATCGCTGCAGTAAAGTTTGAGTATTCGAATGGAAAAACCGGATGCATCGATGTTGGCTCGGTTGAACAGGGCAAGCAGTGGCGCACAGAGGAGATTGGAACTATCTGCGAACTGAGCAGAGTGGTTGCCGTATTTGTGACGCTGCGTGAGAAAATGCAGGAAGATCAGCAGGCAATCCATAAATTAAAAAACAGAGACCGGCTGACGGGCTTATATAATATGGAAGCTTTCAGGATAAAACTGGTACAGCTTCTGGAGGCAGAGGAAAATCCACAGGAGAATACTTATGCACTGACCATGGTGGATGTCAATAACTTTTCTTATGTCAACGAAAATTTCGGCGCAGAGATGGGAGACAGTATACTGAAAGAATTTTCCCGGCTGCTGGAACGCAAAAAAGTAATGGCAGCATGCCGTATGTACTCGGATTATTTCCTTGTATTGTCCAGGGGAAAGAGCCAGCAGGAGATCCGGAGGCGCGTTAAGGAAGGAAATGAAGAGTTTGAGGCAAAGCTGCAGGAACGTTATCCCGCTGGAGGAATGAAGCTTTCGGCAGGAATCTGCTTCCTGTCAGGAAAGAGTTCGTTTGAGACGATACTGGAGAGCGCAAATCTTGCAAGAAAATATGCAAAAGAACACAATATCACATCCGGTGTTGTCTATATAGAAAAAATGCGTCAGACACGTGACGAACAGGTGCTGATCGCAACACGGTTTCATGCTGCGATCCAGCGTGGGGAGTTTGAAATGTTTTTACAGCCAAAGTTCCGGCTGAAAGAGAATACGATTTATGGGGCAGAGGCACTTGCAAGATGGCATTTCGGAGAGGACGGATACTTACAGCCAAACCGCTTTGTGCCGGCACTGGAATTGATGGGATATATCAAAGACCTTGATTTCTTTATATTAGAACAGCTGCTGAAATATATGACAAAGTGGAAGAAATCCGGAAAAAGCCTGTTTACGATCTCAACTAATTTTTCGAGAAAACACTTTGAAAACGGTGGCGAGGCATTTTTGCAGCGGATGCATGAGACAATGGACAAGTATGACATTGATCCTTCCTATATTGAAGTGGAAGTTACCGAGAGCGTCATGACAGAAAAACTCGAAGACCTGAAGCACTGCATGATCGAACTGGCACAGATGGGATTCCGCATTGCCATTGATGACTTTGGTACGGGGTATTCGTCTTTGAGTGTCCTTTATGAAATACCGGCGAATGTTGTCAAGATAGATAAAAGTTTTACCGACAAAGTGATGGTGGACAACAAGGGGGAATTTGTATCCCAGATGGGAAAATTTATCCGTGCAGCCAAAGAAGAGATCGTTGTGGAGGGAATTGAGACGGAAGAACAGCGTCAGTTCTTGGAAAGCCATGGGTTTGAATATGGGCAGGGGTATCTGTTTGACCGGCCGATCCCGGCAGATGAATTTGAAAGAAAATATTTATAAATCTGTGCTTTTGGCAAGTGTTTTACTGCCGGGTGAGCAGTAACGTTTATAACTTTGTACTTTGTTTTGTACAGTCTGAATTCTTTACAACGGACAAATTAAATGCTAAAATGTGAATTAAGTCGAAAGCTGGCGGGGATAGTATTCTGCCCCGGGTTAGCAAAGACATTCTATCAATTTTTTATAATTTTAAGGAGGAATAAGTAATGTCCAGAGCAAAACAGTCAATGGACGGTAATACAGCAGCAGCTCATGTAGCATATGCGTTTACAGATGTTGCAGCTATTTACCCAATTACACCATCCAGCCCTATGGCAGATACTGTCGATCAGTGGTCAGCAGCAGGACAGGAAAATATCTTTGGCAATCAGGTCAAAGTTGTAGAAATGGAATCCGAAGCAGGTGCTGCAGGTGCAGTTCACGGTTCCCTTGCTGCAGGTGCATTAACAACAACATTTACAGCTTCCCAGGGTCTTTTATTAATGATCCCTAACATGTACAAAATCGCTGGTGAGCAGCTTCCATGTGTATTTGATGTTTCTGCACGTACCGTTGCAACACAGTCTTTAAATATTTTCGGTGATCACAGTGACGTATATGCCTGCCGTCAGACAGGTTTCGCTATGTTATGTGAGACAAACCCACAGGAAGTTATGGACTTAAGCCCGGTTGCTCATTTAGCAACAATCGAAGGAAAAGTTCCATTCATCAACTTCTTTGACGGATTCCGTACATCCCACGAGATCCAGAAGATCGAGAAATGGGATTATGCAGATTTGAAAGAAATGTGCAACATGGACGCAGTTGCTGCATTCCGTGCACATGCATTAAATCCAGAGCATCCGGCTATGCGTGGATCTCATGAGAATGGTGACGTTTTCTTCCAGCATCGTGAAGCTTGTAATACAGCTTACAATGAATTACCAGCTATCGTTGAAAAATACATGGCTAAGGTTAATGAAAAATTAGGAACAAACTACGACTTATTCAACTACTACGGAGCAGAAGATGCAGAGCGCGTTATCGTAGCTATGGGTTCTGTAAACGACGTTGCTGAAGAAGTAATCGACTACTTAACAGCTAAGGGCGAGAAAGTCGGATTAGTTAAAGTTCGTTTATACCGTCCATGGGTATCTGAAGCATTCTTAAAAGTTCTTCCAAAGACAGTTAAGAAAGTTGCAGTACTTGACAGAACAAAAGAGCCAGGAGCGCTTGGTGATCCATTATACTTAGACGTAGCAACAACTCTTCGTGAGGCAGGTCTTGATACAATCGTATTAACAGGCGGACGTTACGGATTAGGTTCCAAAGATACACCACCTTCAAGCTTATTCGCTGTATACAAAGAATTAGAGAAAGATGCTCCAAAAGCACGTTTCACAATTGGTATCGTAGATGACGTTACAAACTTAAGCTTACCAGAAGTAAAACCAGCTCCTATCACAGCTGCTGAAGGAACTGTAGAGTGCAAGTTCTGGGGACTTGGTGGTGACGGTACTGTAGGTGCTAACAAGAACTCTACAAAGATCATCGGTGACCACACAGACAAATACATCCAGGCTTACTTCCAGTATGACTCCAAGAAAACAGGTGGTGTTACAATTTCCCACTTAAGATTTGGTGACAAACCAATCAGAAGCCCATACTACATCAACCAGGCAGACTTCGTTGCATGTCATAACCCGTCTTATGTAACCAAGGGATTCAAGATGGTTCAGGACGTTAAGCCGGGCGGAGTATTCATGATCAACTGCCAGTGGTCTGATGAAGAGTTAGCTCATCATCTGAATGCAGATGCGAAGAAGTACATCGCAGAGAACAACATTCAGTTATATACAATCAACGCAATCGACAAGGCAATCGAGATCGGTATGGGCAAGCGTACCAACACGATCTTACAGTCTGCATTCTTCAAACTTGCAAACGTTATGCCGATCGAACAGGCTGTAGACTTCATGAAAGCTGCTGCAAAGAAATCCTATGGTAAGAAGGGTGACACAATCCTGAACATGAACTATGCTGCTGTTGACCGTGGTGTAGACGGCGCTGTTAAGGTTGAAATCCCTGCTTCCTGGGCAACTGCAGAAGATACAGAAGCTGCAGCAGCAAGAAAGACAACAGAATTCGTTAAGAATATCGTTGAACCCATGAACGCACAGGAAGGCGACAAGCTGCCCGTATCCGCATTCTCCGGCAGAGAAGACGGTCACTTCCCTACAGGTACAGCTGCTTACGAAAAACGTGGTGTTGCAGTTAACGTACCCGAATGGAACGCTGAAAACTGTATCCAGTGTAACCAGTGCTCTTATGTATGTCCTCACGCTGCAATCAGAACAAAATTGGTTGAAGCTAAAGACCTTAAAGATGCTCCTGAATCATTCAATACAATCCCTGCTAAACCTGCTTTGGCTGATGAACAGTTCAAAGTTCAAGTTTACTGCAAGGATTGTACAGGTTGTGGCGTATGCTTAGACCAATGTCCTATGGCTAAAAATCCAGAAAAAGCAGATGGAAGATATCACAGTAGAAAAAGCATTTAACATGTTTATGGAATATACACATTACAACGTAGATGCACGTCTTGTAAAACGTTATTTCGAGCAGTCAGGAGAGACAATCGAGTGGCTGGAGGACATGGGAGTTGAGTTCGAAGGCGCATACCGCTACTTCCCAAAATCAGAACCGACATGGCATATCGTAAAAACAGATCAGGGAATCGGACCAAGAGCTGCATCATTCATGAACAAAGCTTTGTATTCCAGAGCCCAGGAACTTGGCGTGAAAGTATTGCTGGAGACACCTGCAAAGAAAATCGTAATGGAAGATGGAAAAGTGGCAGGAGTTCTTGCAACAGATAAAGATGGAAATGAAATCGAAATCACATGTAAAGCAGCAATTATCTGTACAGGTGGAGCCGGATGTAATCCGAAACTGATCAAGGATGAGACAGGATATAAACATGGAGAGGATATGTTCAACTTTGCAATTCCTGGTATTATGGGCGACGGTCTGAGAATGGCATGGGAGACTGGAGCTGACAAGCTTCCGGTAAGAATTGAACAGGCAGCAGCGATTGAAGGTGTAGATGATCTTCCGGGAAGTGTAGGAAATATCATGGGACAGCCGAACCTGCTTGTAAACCTGCAGGGAAAACGTGTAATGAACGAGGATCATATGCAGAACGCTACATATCTTTCTAATGTTGTTTCTCATCAGAAAGGTCGTGTATGTATCAGCATTGTAGATTCTTCTATCGCAAAATATTACATGAGAAATGGTGTGGATAACGTATCGATGGTTCGCCCAAATCCAGATGTTTCTGATTTTGCAGATGCAATCAAAATGGCAAAAGAGAACGGAAATGAAGGTCTGTATATCGCAGACAGCATTGAAGAACTTGCAGAGAAGGCTGGTATCGATGTAGATAATCTGGTAGATACAGTGGAAGAGTATAATGACTTCTGTGACAGTGTAGATGAAGAATTCTTCAAAGACAAGAGATATTTAAGACCAATTACAAAAGCACCGTTCTATGGCGCACGTATCCGTCCGGGTGGATATGGAACAGTTGGTGGTATCCGTATCAATGAGAATTGTGAAGCATGCGATAAAGAGTTTGAGCCGGTACCTGGACTTTATGCAGCAGGTGCTGATGCATGTAATATTTACGATGACAGTTATATGTTCCTGCTTCCGGGTAACTCCATGGGATTTGCAGTGAATACAGGACGTATTGCTGGTATGAGCGCTGCAGAATATGTAGAGGATGAAGATTAATCTTTATTAGCAGAAATGTAGTAGTGCAGATCAGCAAAGACTGAGTTGTAATGACAGAATCGAATGGAGCGGAGTGGATAAGAAACTCCGCTCTTATTTGAAGAAAGGTGAAAACTATGAAAGATACAGTAATTGATATTCAGAACCGCAGAAGTGTGAAGGAATATAAACCGGAGCAGATTACAGATGAGGAACTGATGGCCGTACTGAATGCGGGAATGAACGCACCGTCTGGTGGAAACAAGCAGTCACCGGTCTTTATTGCAGTACAGAATCCGGAATGGATTAAAAAACTATGTAAGCTGAATGCTGAGATTGCCGGAGCACCGGAAGGATTTGATGTGTTTTACGGAGCACCGACTATTATTCTTGTATTGGCAGAAAAGGGAGTCGGTAATCCGGTAGAAGACGGAAGTCTTTGCTTGGGTAACATGTTTAACGCAGCATATGCGTTAGGTCTTGGTTCCAGATGGATCAACCGGATCAGGGAGACATTTGAGACAGAATTAGGAAAAGAATTGTTAAAAGAAGCAGGCTATGAAGGAGAATATATCGGAGTGGGTTCTTGTATTCTAGGCTATCCTGCAAATGGATTTCCGGAGCCGATAGAACGAAAAGCCAATTATTACAAAATTATTAGATAGGGAGATGATGATTGCAGAACACTGGGATGTGCTGCAGCCGTGTGAATAAATCTAAGTGAAAAGAGAGAAAGGACAGATATGAAAACAAAAAATAGAATTGCAGTCAGTGTGTTTATTACAGCATTCGCCTTTGGACTGAATATTACCGGAGTTCTTCCGATTCTTGGAATTTTAAATGAAAAATACCAGCAATATGGAACAGGAATGGTACAGCAGCTGCAGACGATGCCATATTTGATGTTGATCGTGGGATCTCTCCTCGTGGGATGGCTGACAACAAGAATCAGTAAGAAGAAAATCGTTATTACCGGATTGATTGTTATTGGAATCTGTGGTATGCTTCCGTTCTTTTTAGAAAATTTTTTGATCCTTGTAATGACCCGATTGTTGATTGGATTTGGATTCGGTATCGTCGGTCCGATGAACACAGCAATCATTACAGAATTTTTCCCGCCAGAGGAAAGAGCATCCTATATGGGGTTACATGTAGTCGGAATGGGAATTGGAACAATGATTGGGAATCTGATCGGCGGAATATTGGCAGGAATCGGATACCGCAGTTTTTATCTTGTTTATTTGATTGCGTTTTTGGCAGCAGCCGGCATCAAAATCGTGTTGATCGAGACACCGCCTGTCATGGACGAGACTTCATCAGATATGAAGCTGAACAAGATGGTATATGTGATTTCGCTTGCATCATTTGTACATACATTATTTATTAATGCGTATAACACGAATATTGGAATTTATATTTTGCAAAATATCACAGATAATCCGTCTGTGACGGGGGTTGTGACAGCAGTAAACTCTGCGTTTGCTTTGTTGGTCGGAATGTTCTTCGGCAAGATTTCCGGAGTGCTGAAGGAGTACACCCTTGCATTTTCGATTCTGGCTGCGGCAGCAGGATACGGCGTGATTCTGTTTGTTCCGGGAATGGCTGGAGTGTATGTAGCAAGTGCACTGTGCGGTGTGTCGCTAAGCTGCTTTATGGCGATGACTTCTTATTTGATTTCCGTTTCGGTAGAAAAAGAAGCAGTGGCAAAGGCGAGCGGAATGTTTTCGATCATCGGCGGCATTGGTGGCCTGGTAGCACCGATTGTATTAGGAAATGTTGCAACATATGTGCTGGGGGGTAATCATCCGGTAAATCAATTTACAATCGCATTTGTCGGAATGCTCATGTTTGGAATTGTTGTAACAATATCAGGAAGAAAAATGAAGGAGAAAAATCAATGAAGCAATATGGCTTTGGAGTAGATATAGATAATAATTTTAAACCAGATTATAAAATAATCAAAGGAAAAGCAAAATTAGTAAAAGAATTAAAAAAAGATATCAAAGATGCAGACTTCGTATATCTAGCAACCGACCCCGATCGTGAAGGAGAAGCCATAAGTTGGCATCTATACGATACCTTAGGATTAAAAGAAGAAAACTATGATCGAATAGTCTTCAACGAAATAACCAAAAAAGCCGTTCTAGATTCATTTAATAAAGCTAGAAAAATAGATGATAATCTAGTAAAATCTCAAGAAACAAGAAGAATACTAGATCGTATCATAGGCTTTAGACTAAGTAAACTAATGCAGTCTAAAACAGGAGGTAAATCAGCAGGCCGTGTTCAATCAGTAGCTCTAAAGTTAATCGTTGATCGTGAAAGAGAAATAGAAGCCTTCATTCCTGAAGAATACTTTGAGATAGAAGCAAAATTTAATGATTTCGATGCCAAATTAGATACCTATAATCATAAAAAAATAGAAATCAAAAAAGAATCTGAAGCCAAAGAAATACTAAGTAAACTATCAAATGCCTTCAAAATAGAAAGTATTGATAAAAAAGAAAAAGCTAAGAAAAGCAAATTTCCTTTTACTACAAGTACACTAGAGCAAGAGGCTTCAACCAAACTAGGCTTTACCTCTAAGAAAACCATGATGATAGCCCAAAAACTATATGAAGGAATAAATCTAAAAGATGGAGCAGAAGGATTAATATCTTATATGAGAACCGACTCCGTAAGATTATCTGATGAGTTTATTAAAGATACTTATGGTTATATTAAAGATACTTATGGAAGTGAGTATGTAGGTTATGTAAAAAAGAGTAATAAAACTGAGAATGTTCAAGATGCCCATGAAGCCATAAGACCTACTAATATAAATAATAATCCAGAAAAAATAAAAGAATATCTAACTAATGATGAATATAAATTATATAGTCTAATATATTATAGAGCCCTAGCATCCCTAATGAAAGATGCCAAAGTAGAAGCAACTACTGTTATATTAGATAATAATAATTATCAGTTCAAAGTAAATGGACAAATCCTAATCTTTGATGGATACTTAAAAGTATATAGTAAATATGAAGATAGTGAAGATAAAGTATTACCAGACTTCTCAAACTATAAAAGTAATGTATTAGTAGCTAACACTATAGAATATACATCACATACAACAAAACCACCTGCTAGATATACCGAAAGTAAACTAATAAAAGAAATGGAAGAATTAGGAATAGGCCGTCCATCAACATATGCTAAAACAATTGATACCATTGAAGAAAGAGGTTATGTAAAAGTTATTGATAAAAAATTTATTCCTACTGAAGTAGGTATTGAAACAACCGATAAATTACAAGAATTCTTTAAAGATATCATAAATGTAGAATATACTAAGAATATGGAAGATGATCTAGATAAAATAGCAGAGGGTAACATGGAGTGGAATAAATTACTAAGTATCTTCTATCAAGAATTTGAACCAAAAGTAGAAGTAGCTTTCAAGAATATGGAAAAGAAAGCCCCAGAAGAAACAGGAGAATTATGTCCTAATTGTGGTAGTCCATTAGTAATAAAACAAAGTAAGTATGGAAAGTTTACTGCTTGTTCAAATTATCCAACTTGTAAATATATTAAAAGTAATAAAGAAGAAAAAGAAGTAAAAGAAATTATATCTTGTCCAAAATGTGATGGTAAAATATTAGAAAAGAAAACTAAAAGAGGAAAAATCTTTTATGGATGTTCAAATTATCCAAAATGTGATTTTGCTAGTTGGGATAAACCAATTGAAGAAAAGTGTCCTAATTGTAATGGAACATTAACAGAAAAAAAAGATAAGATAAAATGTATGAATTGTGATTATGAGAGAGCTAATTAATTTAGTTCTTTTCTTTTGCCACTTCAACTTTAAGTAAACTTAAATTTTCCGTGGTATTTTTGAGTCTACGTCTCAAAAATAAGAGTTATGTTGTAAATAGTGAAATAAATTACAAAATTTTCCAAAATCAAAAAATGTGAATAATTAGCAATTATGTAATACAATATATACAGATGGGTTACTTGTGAAGGAATAACGATGTGTTGGCAATGCCAGTAAGCATACTTTGTATGTGAGCATTCATCTCGCCTGGGGTACCCATCATTTTTAATTACCATTTTGATGAATTAAAAAAGATAATATTAAACAATAAATATAAAGTACTTTGAACAAAAGTATTTTTTCTTTTACATATTCAAATAAAAATAATTATAAAATGCAATTAAATTGAATAAAAACAGTGAAATATTAGCAGAAATATGGTATAATATATAAAGAAAAAACAAATACAAAAAGGGTGATGTTTATGGATAATAAAAAGTATAAAGAAAAAGTAGAAATACAAGAAAAAATAAGAAGAGTAAATGGTGCTATGGCCCAAGAAGGTATGCCATTAACAAAAGATATAAAGAAAAAATTATATAATTGTATAATAGGAAAAACCACCACAACAAAAGAAAGAAAAAAAGTCATTGAAAAGTATAGAGGAATCTATGGATAGTAAATATAAATACACATATGAAAAAACAGCCAATTATTGTTATGAAGGGACTGATACTCTAATCAACAAACTTAATATTACAAACGATAAAGATTTATTTAATGCAGAAAGAGAATTAGTATCTTTTAGAACATATGAACTAAATGAAAAACCATTAAAAGGTAACTTTGATTTTGATTATTTAAAAAAAATTCATAAATATTTATTTCAAGACATATATAGATGGGCTGGCAATATAAGAAATTGTAACATAGCTAAACAAGATTTATTTTGTTTAAGTGAATATATTGAAACATTTGGCACAGATATATTTAACAAGCTAAAAGAAGAAAACTATTTTGTATATTACGATAATGAATTAACTATAGAAAAATTAGTTGATTTGTTTGCAGATATTAATGCTTTACATCCATTTAGAGAAGGAAATGGAAGAAGCCAAAGACTATTTATAGAATCATTGGCTAAAATAAATGGAATATATTTAGATTTAACAGAAGTAACAAAAGAAGATATGATTATAGCTAGCCACGAAAGTATAAAAGGAAATTATCATAAATTAAAAGAAATATTTATAAAATATAGCTATGCTTTAGACGATAAAGAAAAATTAAAATATATAAGTGATTATTGTTCTGACGAACTAAAAGAGATAATATTAAACAACAAATAAAAATATAAAGTACTTTGAACAAAAGTATTTTTTCTTTTACATATTAAAATAATAAATTATAGTTAGTTAACAAAAAATACTTTTAAAATATTGCCAATTAGTAAATAATAATATATAATTATATAGGAAATAGGGTGATAAAATGAAGAAAGTATTATTATGTATTATGGATGGTGTAGGATTAACAAAAAATAAAAAATATAATGCCGTATATAATGCCAAAACACCAGTTTTAGATAAATTATGGGATAAATATCCTCATAGTCAATTAGAAGCATCAGGTACCCCGGTAGGTTTACCAAGAGGACAAATGGGAAATTCAGAAGTAGGTCATACCAATATAGGAGCAGGTCGTTTAGTATATCAATCATTAGAACTAATAAATAGTAAAATAAAAGATAAAAGTTTTTATAAAAATGAAGAATTATTAAAAGTAATAAATCATGTTAAAGAAGAAAATAGTAGTTTACATTTAGTAGGACTTTTATCAGATGGAGGAGTACATTCACATATCAATCATTTATTTAGTTTATTAGAATTAACCAAAAAAGAAGGATTAAAAAAAGTATATGTTCACATCTTTACAGATGGTAGAGATGTAAGTCCTACCAGTGGAATAAAGTATATAGAAGCCTTAGAAAAATATATGAAAAAATTAGGCGTAGGAAAGATAGCCTCATTGGGAGGAAGATACTATGGTATGGATAGGGATACTAACTTTGATAGAGTAGAAAAAGCCTATAATGCAATGGTAGTAGGAACTTCAGTTAAAGAAGCCAAGAAAGTATGGAAAGAAAGTCAAAAAAACAAAGTAACTGATGAATTCATAGTACCAGTAACTACTGATAAAAAAGGTCTAATAAAAGATAACGATGGAATTATTTTCTTTAACTATAGACCAGATAGATTAAAAGAGCTTGCTAGTATCTTTACCAATAAAGAATATAAAAGTTTTGCTAAAGAAGAAATAAAAAATTTAAAAGTAGTAACAATGATGCATGTAGCAGATACCGTATTATGTCCATATGCTTTCGAGTTACCAGAACTAACAAATACCTTAGGAGAATATATAGCAAGTAAAGGATTAACCCAACTTAGAATAGCAGAAACTGAAAAGTATGCTCATGTAACATATTTCTTTGATGGAGGAATAGATAAAGAATACCAAGGAGAAAAAAGAATATTAGTACCAAGTCCAAAAGTAGCAACTTATGACTTAGAACCAGAAATGAGTGCTCATATGATAACAGCCTCATTAGTAAAAGAAATAACAACAAGTCATGAAGACTTAATAATATTAAACTTTGCTAATGGCGATATGGTAGGCCATACAGGAGACTATGAAGCCGCTATTAAAGCTGTTGAAACAGTAGATGAATGTATTGGTAAAATATTAGAAAATATCTCATTAGAAGAATATACCATTATAGTAACAGCAGATCATGGTAACTGTGAAGTAATGCGTAATAAAGATAATAGTATTAATACTAGTCATACTACTAATGTTGTACCATTTATCATAACCGATAAAAGTCTAAAATTAATAGATGGAAAATTAGGAGATATAGCTCCAACAATATTAACACTAATGGGCTTAGAAGTACCAAGTGAAATGACAGGTAATATCTTAATAAAAAGTAGAAAGAAGAGGTAATTATGTTAGAACTACTAAATACAAAAATATTTGATAATGAAAGAAATATCTTAAATGCTGATTTATTTGTTAATAATTTAAAACATACCTTTAAAGCATTTAAATTTAATACAAAGATAACATATGAAGTATATAGAAATATAACAATATATCATATAACATGGAATGATGATAAAAGCTATGAAGATATGTTAGAATTAAAAAAAGAAATAGCCTTAGCCTTAGGAGTAACTACTAATGAATTTGAAATAGAAAAAGAAAAAGAAAACGAAGTAAAAATAAAAGTACAAA
>ERZ780166.768-NODE-768-length-21811-cov-2.021695_pt1 | contig 21811 bp, 19 predicted proteins | sample MGYA00511366_ERZ780166 | MGnify/ENA primary metagenome ERZ780166 (study PRJEB29588, sample SAMEA2162231) | human gut metagenome | biome: human gut; feature: human-associated habitat; material: faeces | place: Denmark | collected 2008/2010 ...
CGGAAGAGGCGCGTAATGAGTATTATGAAAATACGAAGAAGTATATAGATACGCATAAGAATGCTGCGTGTAATACAAGCCAGTATTTTAAGATGATATGTAGAAATGAATATGAAGTAAATGGATATAGTTGTAATAATAATAATTCTTGTATGAATTATAGCAATGCTGACAATGGTTATGATAGTAAAGGTGTGTATGATAACAAAAAGAATTCGGACAGCCCAATGTCAGTACAAAGTGCAGCATATGAGAACGGCGGCACATCCAATACATCCGCAACTTATAAATCAGATACCACATCAAGAAATAAGGCATATCTCAAGCTTGTATACGAACAGTATAAAAAGTACAAGCTGTCTAATAAAAAGCTGGACTTTGATGATATGATTATATACTGCCATAAGTGTCTTAGCAGGAACCAAAGGGAGCTTGAGTACTGGCAGGGTGTGTTTGACTATGTGTGCGTTGATGAGTTTCAGGACACAGGGCTTCTTCAGGCAGATATTATATATATGGTGGCTGATACAAAGAAAAATGTGTGTGTAGTTGGTGATGATGACCAGTCGATATATGGTTTCAGAGGTGCAAGCGGCACTGTATTTATGGACTTTATGAAGCGTTTTCCAGATGCTAAAAAGATAATACTTGGAACGAATTACAGAAGTCTTCCTTATATAATAAAGGGGGCTGACAAGGTTGTAAGCAATAACCAGGTAAGAATTAAAAAGGATATGAAAGCCTACAGGAGTGGTGATGGCAGAATTCACATAAGAGAAGCTGCAACACAGGGTAGACAGGCTGATATGGTTATATCGCTTATCAATGATTATATAAAAAATGGTGGTGAGCTTAATGATATTGCTGTGTTATACAGGGTCAAAAAAGAGGCATCGGTGCTTGTAAGCTCACTTGAAACCATTGGTATGCCATTTTTTACAAGAGATATGGTGGATGATATCCATCTTGGTATGTGTTATAAAGATATGCTTGCGTACTACAGGTTATCAAGAGGAATACCGGAGAGCGGCGACTTGCAGCGCATAATCAACCGTCCTAAGAGATATTTAAAGTCTAATCTTATAAGAGGCTGTGAGTTTGACCGTAATAAGATATATGAAGCGTGTACGAAAAATGCTTCAAGGCAGGAATGTTTAAGAATAAATGATACAGTAAATGATATGTTTCTTGACTTCAGGACACTTTCCAAGATAGATAATCCGACACAGTTTATAAACTACATTTACAGTAATATGAACTATGAGGAAAGCCTGTACGAGTATGCGGAGTATGTAGGACTTGACAGCGAGGATATGTTAAACCAGTCGGAAATGATGAAAAAAGAGTCGTTGAAGCTTGACAATATGAAAGAGTGGTACAGTTATATAGTGGATAAGGAGTACAGGCAGAGAGTTGATAAGAATAAGGGCCTGTATCTTAGTACATTTCACGGGGCGAAGGGTCTTGAGTGGAAAAAGGTTATAATAATATCTGCCAATGAGCGTATCACGCCATATGCATATATGGGGAAGGTTGATGACTACGAGGAGGAACGTAGGCTCTTTTATGTGGCTATGACAAGGGCAAAGGATGAGCTGGACATATTATATATAGAAGGAAGTGGCAATGCACGCCAGCGGTCCAGGTTTATAGAAGAGCTCATAGTGTGAAAAATAAATTTTTCACACGCGAGATTTATGTCTGCGCGCGCTTGACACAAACTTGTAATGCGCAAAAAACGTGCGCAGAAATGATGATTAGCATAAGTAAATAAAATATAAAAAATTACTAAAAATGTTGCAATATTAGTTGATATAAGCCATAATTAATCTTAATTGTTGTACAAAATTCAGATGTATGGCATAAAATATAACCAATAAAAAGGGAGTTATATCTTATGGAGAAAAGAGAGAAGAAAAAAGATATTATAATATTTGGCATAGTTATGGCTATAAGTCTTTCCGTTGCGCTTAATATAGGCAATATATTTGGTGGTGTTGGAACATTTATTAAAATCGTCAATCCAATACTTTTAGGATGTATGATTGCCATTATACTTAATGTGCCGATGGAGGCGTTATCAAGGGTATTTGAGAAAATGTCGGGAAAGGTGAAGTTCTTAAAGAAGGAAAAGACACGAAATGGTATAAGTCTTGTTATATCTATAGTCGGTGTTGTGCTTATATTTGGGGTTATTATATGGATGATTATTCCGGGGCTTATAGAGTCAGTGTCAGTATTTATTAAGAATTTCGACACAAACCTGGACTCAGTAACACAGCTTCTTAATAAGTACGGTGACCATCTTTCGCTTGTGAGAGATTATGTGGATAAGATAGACTGGAACAACATATTAAAAAATGTCGGTAATATGCTTATAGCTGCTCTTAATGGCGTGTTTACAGGACTTCCACAGATAGGCTCATCACTTTTTAACCTGAGTATATCAATTATTATTGCAATATATGTGCTTATGGATAAGAAGAAGCTCTTAAGCCAGATAGACAGACTGATAGAAGCAGTATTTACTAAAAAGATATCATCAAAAGTTGAAAGATGTGTTAATCTTTTCGCAGAAACTTATGCAAGCTTCCTTACAGGACAGTGCGTTGAGTCGTGCATACTTGCAGTGCTTATGTTTGTAACACTCAGTGTATGCCGTATGCCATATGCAGGGCTTATATCCATAATGGCAGCGGTATTCCAGTTTGTTCCATACATAGGTGCATTTATGGCGTGTGTAATAGGAGCGATACTTGTGTTGTTTACCAATCCTGTACTTACAATATGGTTTGTAATTGTATTTCAGGTTGTACAGTTTGTTGAAGGACAGTTTATATATCCAAGAGTAGTTGGAAGCTCAGTAGGTCTTCCTGCGCTCTTAACACTTATGGCAGTGTTCCTTGGAGGTAAGTTCTTCGGACTTATAGGTATGATATTCTTTATTCCGCTTACTTCTGTTATATATCAGCTTGTTGGTGAGATGGTTAATAACAGGCTTAAGAAAAATACACAGGATAATGCAGTCAGTATTATAAATGATAAGGAAAATGTAAATAATGAGGCAGAGGCAGTTAAGGTTAATAAGTAACAGAAATGGGGTATAGTGTGAAAAATATATTGATTATAGCGACAGGTGGAACGATAGCCTCCACAGACTCAGGTGATGGTCTTGTACCAGCCATAGATGTCAAAAAGCTTATTTCTTATATTCCTGATATATCTGGTAGGTGTAATATTGATGGTATATCTATTATGAATATAGACAGTTCAAATATGACACCTTCACTTATGAAAAAGGTTGCTGATGCGGTAGTTGATAATTATGGTGATTTTGATGGTTTTGTCGTGACACATGGAACGGATACGTTAGGATACAGTGCGGCTGCTGTGACATATATGTTAAAAGGTCTTGGCAAGCCGGTTGTATTTACTGGTTCGCAGCTTCCGATAGAACACAGTGATACAGATGCGAAAAGAAATCTCTTTGATGCCGTGTGTTTTGCCTGTGAAAATGTCAGTGGCGTATATGTTGTGTTTAATGGAATAGTTATATATGGAACACACGCAAGGAAGATAAAAACAACAAGCTTTGATGCATTTGAGAGTGCTAATATTGAAGCGGCCGCAAAGGTTGTTAATGGGGTTGTTGTATATAGTGGTGAATTCAGCAAGGAAAAACATAGATATATAGAGTATAATAAGTATTCTGAAAATGATAAAAGTGATAATGATAGTAATGACACCGGATTATATGCTGACACTGATATGTGTGAGGATATTATGGTTCTTAAGCTGTTTCCGGGAATTAAAACAGATATATTTGATTATATTAAAGAGCATTACCGGGGTGTCATAATAGAAAGCTTTGGAATAGGCGGAATTCCATGTACAGCAGGTGATGAGGAGAATGACAGTAACAGCAGTGTAGCTGAAAAGATAGGTGAGCTTACAGAGGCAGGCATTGCCGTGGTTATTACGACACAGTGTATGTATGAGGGCGTATCGCTGGATGTGTATGAAGTCGGACATATTCTTGCAAGACAGAATGTTATTGTGGCGAAGGATATGACAACGGAGGCTGTTACGATGAAGCTTATGTGGGCACTTGCTCATTATACTAAGATGACGGATGTTAAGGAATTTATGGAAGCGCTGTAGGTGTTATCTCTGCTCACGCAAGTAAAAGTACAACGATTACAAAGAATTTATGGAAACACAGTAGACGTTATCTGGTACGGGTTTAAAAATCAGGCATATTGGAAATGTTTTTACTTTTATTATTATGTTATGTGCAGTTGCGACTTTCGTTTATACTGTCAATACTGAAGTGGTAAACTAATTTTGGACACAGAGGGGTCAATTTCTAGACATAAATGAGTTATAATTCAAACAAGGAATTCTCATATTTAGTCTTAATTGATTTCGTATTTAACAGGAGGGTTACCATGAAATACACTTTAGAACAACGGTTGGACATTGGGCGCCGTATTTATGAAGGCGAACTAACAAGATTTCAAGCAGCTGAGGAGTATGGTATCAATGACAATACGGCTCGCAATTATATGTGGCTATATCGAGATACCAACCATCTTCCACCTAAAAATGTCGGAAGGAAAAGAACAACGTATGTTTCCAAAACTCCACAAACAATCGAAGCAAAACAACCTGATTTTGAATCATATGAAGCTATGACAAAGGAAGAATTAATTCAAGCGCTTATCCAGGCACGTATCACAGAGGCACGATTAAAAAAAGGTTACGAAGTGAAGGGGATGGTTCGGTAATTCATTACAGCAGCAAGAATATCAAGTGATTTTGGAACTCTCAGGAGAGTTTCCGGTCAATCTTCTTTGTGATGCTATGGGCATCAATAGAAGCAGCTTCTATTATTGGAAGAAGATGCTCAGCAATCCAGCTCCAAGAACAAGGGCATTGATTGAAAATATCCAGTTATTCCAGGAATACCATTTAAAATATCCATCTCATGGATACAGATGGTTAAATGCTAAAATTCGTCTGGATAAAGGAATAGAGATGTCTGCTCCTTATGCACATAAATGTTGCAAGTCTGCTGGTATCAAGAGTAAAGCTAAACATTATAAATACAAGAAACCTGGTGCTCCGTTTAAGATTTTTCCAAATCTTCTTATGTCAGAGATTCAGATTGATGGTCCACTTCAATGTATTGTAAGTGATATGACTGCATTTTGGGTAAAAGGTATCTATTATGAACTTACCTTATATATGGATCTTTGGAATAATGAAATCCTAAGTCATTCTCTATCATCAAAACGTGGTGATCGAATGACTTATATAAGTGGTCTGGAAAATCTCCTTGAAATAAAGAAGCAGCATCCAGAATACCAAATGATTCTTCATTCAGATCAAGGATCCGTCTATGCTTCAAAGGCATACAATGATCTTCTTCCTATGTATGTGGTAAGATCCATGTCCAGAGCTGGAACACCTACTGATAATAGTGCGATGGAATCTATCAACGGATGGATCAAAGCAGAATTATTTATGGATTTTCATGTCACAGGTGAACGACCAGTTTACGAAGAAGTGAATGAATATATAAAATTTTTCAATGAGGAGCGCCCTGCTTATGCGCTCAGTTATCTTACACCGAAACAATACCGTGAGAAATATGCAGTATAATCTGTTCATGAGTTCATACCGTCGGTGAAAGCCGACCAGCGTTTTCGGGAGCGATGTCAAGGATGGCGTACGGCTTGTACAACCTTACGCTGTAACTGAATAATTTTTATAATTTTGTGTCCAAAATATGTTGACTAGTGCAATACCCCATAGAAAAATAACCACCCAGTCTAAATTGAACCCCTTTAATTAGACTTATCTGTGTCAGGTGGATGGAAAAAAGGTTGTATACAAGACACCACAGGAGGCTGAAAAGGCAGGAATTGTATACATATCCCACAGAATGGAGGAGATATTTGAACTGTGCGACAGGATAACTGTGTTAAGAGATGGTGAATATGTCGGAACAAGAAATATCTGCGACATATCTATGGATGATATAGTCCAGATGATGATAGGAAGAGAGATAGGCGAAAGATACCCTAAAAGAGATGCAAAGATAGGTGATGAGGTGTTAAGAATAGAACATCTCACACATAAAAAGGATTTCAGTGATGTAAGTTTTCAGTACGCGCAGGTGAAGTGCTTGGCGTTGCTGGTCTTATGGGTGCTGGGAGAACAGAGATTATGCAGTCTGTATTTGGCAATAATCATTATGAAAAGGGTGACATATATATAGAAGGTAAAAAATGTGTCATAAAAAGCCCGGCGCAGGCTATAGAGGAATTCAGGATAAAATGTTTCTCAGAGCAGCAGGAGTGTAATAACTTAAGTGGTGGTAATCAGCAGAAGGTTGTACTTGTCAAGTGGATATACACAGACCCTAAGATACTTATACTGGATGAGCCTACAAGGGGCGTTGATATAGGAGATAAGAAGGAAATATATAATGTGATTAATGATATGGCTCCACGAGGTGTTGCAGTTATTATGGTTTCATCAGAACTGCCAGAGGTGCTTGGAATGAGTGACAGGATTATGGTAGTAAGAGAAGGTAAGGTTATGGGAATTCTTGACGGAAAAGATGCAGACCAGACTAAGATAATGACACTGGCAACTGGCGGAACATTATAGGATATTGTATATGCAATAGCAGATTTATGAGCGTGAAACATTATAAGAGTGTATACACAGATGTAACAGAATATCACATAAGAACGGAGGTTAAGACAATGGATAAAAGTAAGAAAAATATAGGAGCCATAATCTGAGAATATGGCGCTTTTATAGCACTGGCGCTGCTGGTGATAATTATTAGCTGTGTGAGTCCTGAGTTCAGGACAGCAAGCAAGGAGTATTATGAAAGTATTAAACATAGGTTCATTAAATATTGATTATGTATACAATGTTTCGCATATAGTAAGACCGGGCGAAACGATTGCAACATCTGATATGAATATATATCCAGGTGGAAAGGGAATTAACCAGTCGGTAGCACTTGCAAAGGCAGGGGCAGAAGTATATCACTGTGGTCTTATAGGTGAGGATGGAAAGCTATTCCTTGATGAGTGTAAGAAGTACGGAGTAAACTCAGATTACATCAAAGTGGTTGGCACTAAAACAGGACATACCATAATACAGATAGATGAAAACGCACAGAACTGCATTTTATTATATGGAGGAGCTAACCAGAAGCTTACAGAAGAGTATATAGATGAGGTTATAGAGCATTTTGATAAGGGAGATGTTCTTCTTTTACAGAATGAAGTAAATAATATACCATATATTGTAGACAGAGCCTACGATAAAGGAATGATAATAGCACTTAACCCATCACCTTTTAATGAGAAGCTGGATGAAGTAGATATGAGCAAGATAAGCATATTTATCCTTAATGAGATAGAAGGTGAGGAGCTCACAGGCTGCAGCAAGCCGGGTGATATAATAAGCTGTATGATAAGAGATTATTCAGGCGCAAGAGTTGTTCTTACACTTGGTGGTGACGGCGCTATATATGCGGATAAGGATAACTATGTACATCAGCCTATATTTAAGGTGGATGCTGTTGATACGACTGCGGCAGGTGATACATTTACAGGGTACTTCCTTGCAGGACTTATGGAGGGCATGAATATAAAGGATGTGTTAAGATTAAGTGCAAAGGCTGCATCGATAGCGGTTACAAGAAAGGGTGCAATACCTTCGATACCTTATAGAAAAGAAGTATAAATGTCAGAAAGCCGGTTGCATTTTAAAAGTTATACTAAATATAACTGAAAAATTACCGATATAATAATCAGATATCCACGGAGGGAATTATATATCTGGTATTTTATATACGGAAAGGAAGATAATGAATATTACTAATCAGACTTCAACATTACTTGATATGTTAAACAGCAGCAGTAGCAGCAGTAAAACAAGTAAGTCAGACTCATATGTTGATATACTTATTCAGAATAATAATCTGAGATATCAGCAGAGAATGAAGGAAGTACTTGGAACTAATGTGGGTTCTTCATCAAAGGATGCAGAGTACGAGAAGACAGCAGGCGCGGCAGCCAATCTTAACAAGGCGATAGAAGCACTTTCAGATACTTCTATATGGAACACAGACAGTAAGGATTATTCAAGTGACAGCACATATGATGCCATAGCCAACTTTGTAAGTTCTTACAACACACTTTTAAGTAAGATTGACAGTGTGGGAAGCACAATCAAGAATACTTATGGTACAAGGCTTAATGACCTTACAGATAAGAATAAGGAAGCTCTTGAAGCCATAGGAATTACTGTCGAGAGTGATGGAAAGCTTAAGATTGATTCAGATAAGCTTAAGCAGGCTGATATCAGTGAAGTTAAGAAGATATTTGGAAGTGATTCTGAGTTTATAAAAGGTGTTAAAGAACAGTCGGAGGAAGTCAATAATATTGTTTCACAGGCTTTAAGCATCCAGAAGAGCTTATCATCACTTTATAATTCTTCATCATCAAGTGTTGATGTGTCAGAACTGTTGTATGGAAGTTCTTACGACAGTATAGGATAGCTGATGAAAATGGAAATGTAAGAAACAATCCTCACACATCAGACAATAGTTAAGTAGTATAATATTAAATATAATCCTGTCATCAGATAGTTAAGGCGGTCTGGTGACAGGATTTTTTGTTAAATTATGCGATGTAAAGGTCAAAAGTTTTATGATTATTTGTCAAGAGTGGGGAGAGCTTAGAACCAGTTTTATTATGCAGGCACGAACGCCATTTTGACCTTTATATCATTATATAGAAATATAATAATTAATGATATTGCACGGTAAACTAATTAATAAGTCTACTTTGCTATATAATCCTTTGCAATATCCTTAAGTATATCAGCAGACTTTTTAAGTTCAGCCATTTCATCGTCACTAAGTCCGATAGGAACAACCTTCTCAACACCATTTTCACCGACTACAGAAGGAATACTAAGGACAACGTCATTAAGTCCATATTCACCAGTCATAAGGCTTGATACTGGAAGAATAGACTTTTCGTTTCTAACAATAGCCTCGCATATTCTCTTGACTGCCATAGCTATTCCATAATAAGTGGCATGCTTTCTTTCGATAATCTCGTAAGCACTGTTTTTAACATCATCAAATATTTTCTTCATAGATGCCTCGTGGTTGAAGTGACCGCGCAGTTCGCAGAAATCGTTCACAGAAAGACCGCCTATCCTTGCGTTGCTCCATGCGGCAAGTTCACTGTCACCGTGTTCACCGATAATAAATGCGTGGACACTCCGGCTGTCAATATCAAGGTGCTCACCTAACAGATATTTAAATCGTCCTGTATCAAGAACTGTACCGGAGCCGATAACACGGTTGGCAGGATATCCTGACTCTTTAAGTGCGATAAGTGTAAGTATATCAACAGGATTAGATACAATAAGAAGAATTCCGCCAAAGTCACGTTTCTTTATTTCACCGATGATGGACTTCATAATAGCAGCATTTTTCTTGATAAGGTCAAGGCGTGTTTCGCCCGGTTTCTGGTTGGCACCGGCTGTTATAACAATAATGGCAGCATCGGTTATGTCATCATAATTGCCTGCATATATCTGCATAGGCCTTGCAAATGAAATGCCATGGCTTATATCCATAGCCTCACCCTCTGCACGGTCAGTATCAGCATCTATTAAAACCATTTCTGAGAATAATCCGCTCTGCATAAGTGCAAAAGCAGAAGAAGAACCAACAAAACCACATCCAATTACAGCAACTTTTCTACTATTTACTTTCATATTAATCCTCATTTCCGCGCACATTTTCGGTATGATAATGAACCTGTGCAGTGTGCGCCCAGACACAAGTCATAAGATTAGTCTATGAAATAACAGATGTATTATTCCGCGGTTTTTGTATACAACATACATTGTTATTTCTTTAACGAAATTATAGCACTTAATAGTTTGTATGCAAGATTTATATACAAAACATTTTTTTGTGCAAAATTACAAAAATCTTCTTTATTTTATATGTTATGTTAGATAACACTCTGTATAAGAATTTAAAGTTATAAAAAAAATCTTAAATAATGGGGTTCTGATTAATATTTTTGTTGACTTAATGGTGTAATACAGTTATTTTTATGAATAAATAAGTTGATGAAAAAGAATTTTTTACTTGGGACATGCTAAACACTTAAAACGAAATAAAATGTCAGAGTGTATATTTAAAAGGGAGTTGTGTTGAGATATGGGAATAAACCAGAAAAAGCCTCGTGATTTAATAGAAAAAATCAGGGAAAGTATAAGTGGTAACATACAATATATCAGAGTTGGTGTTGTGGCGGCAGCTATTATAATAGTATGTATTGTGATTATGGTTATTTCAGGCATAAATTATGAAAAGACTAATAATAACATATCTGCCAATAACAATAATGTAACAACAGCAGAGAGCACGTCCAACGGTGACAATACTGATAATACAGAGAGTACAGATAATAGTAATAACAATAATAATGAAGAAGTGTCAGATGGTGACCCACAGAAGCGGTATACGGAAGAGAATGGAAAAGAGGTAACTATGGCCTCGCTTCTTGGAGATAATGGAGCTTATTCTAATGGAGCAGATGTTTCAAAGCTTCAGGGCAGGGTAAACTGGATGAAGGTGGCAGAAAGCGGCATAGATTATGTAATGATAAGAGTAGGATACCGTAATGACACTGATGGAACGATATGTGAGGATAAATATGCTTCTTATAATCTTATAAGCGCTCAGGCGGTTGGCTTAAAAGTAGGTGTATATTTCTATTCAACTGCAGTTAATGAGGAAGAAGCAGAGCAGGAGGCACATTGGGTTATAAATTATGTTGCAGGATATTCAATAACATATCCGGTTGTATACAGATGTGAGGATTATACAAGTGAGTCAAGCAGAATGTATGGTATTTCTAATGATGAGAGAACGGAAAATGCACTAGCATTTATGAATACAATATCAGAAGCAGGTTATAATGCCATGCTGTATGCCCAAAAGAGTGAACTTGAAGGAAACAGCCAGTGGAATACAGATGATATAGAGGAACAGTATCCTGTGTGGGTGGCTTCATATAATGAGGGAGCATATCCTTTGGTGTCAGCTCCTGACTATGATGGTGTATGCGCTATGTGGACGTACACTAACAAGGGACATGTTGGTGGAATATATGAGGATGTGGATATGAATGTGGCATATTTCAGCTATGACAGGGAGGCAGACCCATTTGATCCGGATGACAGGTTATATGATAGTATAAATGAAGCAGAGCTTGGAATTGTTTTTAAGAGTGTTGACGAAACGGTGACAGCCAAAGAGGAAACTACGTTAAGAAGCCTCCCAGATATAAAAGGAACGATTGAGTATGTGCTGTATAACGGCGATACGGCAAGAAGAACGGCTCTAGGTGATAATGGCTGGTCAAGGCTTGAATATAATGGCGAAACTGTATATGCCATAACAAGTTACCTTACCACAGACCTTGACAGTGAGCCTTAAACATAACTCTTAAAAAGGTAATTATGTTATAGTAACAGTTATGAACACGTATGGATGGTTACAGGCAGAATATAACGGTCAGAAGTTATATGCAGTGTCAGGCTGGCTTACGGGTTAAAATAATGGTATGATAGATAATCTTTTGCCATACGTGAAGAATGTTAATTATAAATATATTGCAGCAAAAAGGAGAAAGTCAATGAAATTAAGAAACAAAGGTATTGTTAAAGCTATGACAATGTTTGCAGCTTTAATAATAATGGTAACAGGACTTTACGGGTGTGGTACGGGTGCTGCCGGCACATCGGATGAAGACAAGAAGGCAGCTTCAGAAGGATACGATATAACAGCGGGAGCATCTGTAGATAATCCATATACATTTACAGATGACTATGGAAGAAGTGTCACAGTAACATCACATAACAGGGTTGCAGCCATGATAGGAAGCTTTGCTGACATATGGACATCTGCCGGTGGTGAAATCGTTGCTGCGGCTAATGATACATGGACGAACTTTGACTTAGGACTTTCTGAGTCGGTTGTTAATATTGGAGGCATATTAAATCCTAATACAGAGCTTCTCATAGCGGCACAGCCGGACTTTGTCATAGCAAGCTGTAATACAGATTCTAATATAGCACTTATGAGTACACTTGAAAATGCGGGGATAACGGTTGCTTACTTTGATGTATCCAACTTCTCACAGTATCTTAATATGCTTGACCACTGCACTATGATAACAGGCAGAAGAGACCTTTATAAGACTAATGGTGAGGATGTAAAGGCACAGATAGATGAAGTAAAGAGAAGTATGGGTGATAATCATCCAAAGGTGCTTTTCATAAGGGCAGCAGCGAGCAGCGTAAAGGCTAAAGGAAGCACTGGTTCAGTAGGTGGTGAGATGCTTGCAGACCTTGGATGTATTAATATAGCAGACTCAGATAAGAGCCTTTTAGACGACCTAAGTCTTGAGGCGATAGTTGCGGCGGACCCTGATTACATATTTGTAACGACACAGGGTAATGATACAGAAGCAGCTATGAAGAATTTCGATAAGTTAGTTTCAGATAATCCAGCGTGGTCATCGCTGAGGGCTGTAAAAGAGAGCAGATATTATGTGCTTGATAAGAAACTGTACAACTTAAAGCCTAATGCCCAGTGGGGTAAGGCGTATAAGCAGCTTGCAGATATATTGAATTATGGATTGACTGATTAAATACAGTATAAGGAGGATAAATATATGGGATACTTTCCATTTTTTATTGATATCAAAGGAAAAAAGGGACTTATAATAGGCGGTGGAAGAATAGCTGAACATAAGCTTAAGAAAATTCTTGCATATGAGCCGGATATAACTGTTGTTGCAACAAAGATAAGTGACAGTATCAAAAGCATTGAAGGTATTAAGCTTATTGAGAGAGAATTTGTCAATTCAGACCTTGAGGGTTGTTCTTTCTGTATAGCTGCCACAGATGATAAGAAGTTTAATGCATATGTGGCTGGTGTGTGCCGTAAAAAACATATATTTATAAATGTGGTGGATGATAAAGACAACTGTCAGTTCCTTTTTCCATCGGTATATAAGGCGGGCAATCTGTCTATAGGAATATCAACACAGGGTGCAAGCCCATATGTGGCTGCTGATATAAAGAACCGCATAGTGTCAGAGCTTCCTGTTGATATGGAGCAGATACTTGATTATCTGTGTTCAATAAGGGAAAATATTAAGGAAAAGGTTGACTTCTCATCTGACAGGGCGGCTATATTTAAAGCTGCTGCAAGAAGATGTATGGTGCTTGAAAGAAAGCTTGAAGAGGATGAGCTTGATGAGATAATACGCTCGGTTACTGACAGCAGCCATGAAGAAGTCAAAAAGGGCAAGGTTATAATAGCCGGTGCCGGATGTGGTTCATATGACCTCATAACAGTAAGGGCACTTAATGCTATAAAAAGTGCGCAGGTGCTTGTATATGATGACCTTATAGATGAAAGAATTCTTGAGTATGCATTAGAGAGCTGTGAAAAGATATATGTAGGCAAGAGAAATGGAAAGCACAGTGCTCCACAGCAGGAGATTAATGAGCTTCTTTTAGCAAAGGCAGAAGAAGGAAAGCTTGTAGTGCGACTTAAGGGTGGTGACCCGTATGTATTTGGAAGAGGCGCAGAGGAAGTATTATATCTTAAGGAAAAAGGCATAGAAACAGAGGAAATACCAGGTATAAGCTCTGCAATAGCCATTCCTGCCATGGCTGGAATACCTGTGACACACAGAAATGTAAGTAGAAGCTTTTCTGTTATAACTGGTCATACAGCACCTGCTGATGAGTCAGATGTCACAGCATTACATAGTGATATAAAGAATTCAGCAGCTATGGACGGAACATGCGTATATCTTATGGGACTTACACATCTTAAGGAAATAGCTGATACACTTATGCAGGAGGGGAAGCCAGCGGATACACCTGCGGCAGTTATAAGTGGAGGTTTTGATGGTTCATACAGGGCGGTATATGGAACTCTTAGGGATATAGCAGAGAAGACTGCAAAGGAAGGAATAGAGTCACCTGCAGTTATTGTTACAGGCGATGTGGTTGGTTTTCAGGAAAAATTGAAATAAAATCAAAATAAAACACATAAACATATTGACTTTGTAGGGAAATAGGTATAATATAACAATACAATTTCCAAAGGTTGCCAGGCAACTAATATGCGCCTGGCAATATTTTTTAATCAATAAACATACTAACGTACTATGTATGTATGAAAACGGGATTAAACAAAAGAATAATACATATCTCTGGTTAGAATTAAAATAAAATGCTCAGGGATTGCAGAACAGGAAAGGAGATAAAGACAATGACTATAAAAAAGCTTAATAAAAGAATGACTTCAGTAAAAGCAGTTGGTATGGCTTGTATAATGTTATCTTTAACACTTCTTTCCGGATGTGGCAAGAGGGATGGTCTTACGATTACCAATGTATCTTATGACCCTACAAGAGAGTTCTACGAGGAATATAACACTGCATTTGCTGATTATTATATGAAGGAATATGGAAAGCAGATAAAAGTCATACAGTCACACGGTGGGTCAGGCAGTCAGGCGCGTTCGGTAGTTGAGGGCTGTAATGCAGATGTTGTCACACTTGCACTTGAACACGACATAACACTTATACAGAATACAGGACTAATAGATGCAGGCTGGAAGGATGAGTATGACAGGGACTCAGCACCTTACACATCCACAATCGTATTTCTTGTAAGAAAAGGTAATCCACTTGGAATTAAAGACTGGGATGACCTTATAAAGGATGGTGTTGAGGTTATAACACCAGACCCTAAGAGCAGCGGTGGTGCCTGCTGGAACTTCCTTGCAGTACTCAGCTATGTCAAAGAAAAGTACACAGATGAGAGCTCACAGAAGGAATTTTTAAGAAAGCTTTATTCTAATGTTTCAGTACTTGACTCAGGAGCAAGAGGCTCGACAACAACATTTGTTGAGAATAAGAAGGGTGATGTACTTATAGCGTGGGAGAATGAGGCGATTAATTCGATGAATTCTTATCCGGGTGAATATGAGATGATTACACCAACTGTCAGCATACTAGCACAGCCTAGTGTTGCAGTTGTAGATGATAATGTAAAGGTTAATAAGTCAGAGGAGCTTGCAAGTGCATATCTTTCATACCTTTATTCAGATGAGGCACAAAGACTTGCAGCAAAGTATGGCTACAGACCTTCAGATAAGGATATTTTATCTGAGTATGGAGATGAATTTGACCTGAACGTAAGACTTACAACCATAGATGATTATGGTGGATGGGGTGAGGCTTACAGAATATATTTTGATGACGGAGGCTGGTTCGATGAAATATACGACAACTGATAAGATTAATGAAGAACCTGACCTTTCAAAGGCTGGTAAAGATAAAAAAGTAAGGGTTATACCGGGCTTTCATCTTACACTTGGAATAACAGTTACTATGCTGTCGCTTATAGTGCTTATACCGCTTGCGTCAGTTATGGTTTATTCGTTAAAGCTCTCACCAATGGAGTTTATAAGTCTTGTCACTAAGAAAAATGTAGTAAATGCATTTGTGACAAGTATAGTCTGTTCGTTTATAGCAGCAGTTATTAACTGTGTGTTTGGAACGATACTTGCGTGGACATTTGTTAAATATGACTTTGCAGGAAAGAGAATACTTGACGGACTGATTGAGCTGCCTTTTGCACTTCCAACAGCAGTAGCAGGCATAACACTTTCTAAAATGTATTCAGAAACAGGAATGCTTGGAAAACCGCTTGCTTCACTTGGAATAAAGGTTTCATATACACATATCGGACTTGTTATTGCACTTATCTTCGTAGGAATTCCATTTGTTGTAAGAGCGGTAACGCCGGTACTTGAAAAGATGGACCCACAGTATGAGGAGGCAGCCTATATATTAGGTGCAAGTCCTTCAAAGACATTTTTTAAGGTAATACTTCCAGAGATAAGTCCGGCATTGCTTACAGGCTTTGGTCTGGCATTTGCAAGAGGAATAGGAGAGTACGGAAGTGTTATATATATATCCGGCAATAGTGCCAAGGAGCATACACAGGTTGTATCCTATGTTATTATGCAGAAGCTCAATTACATAGATTATTCTTCAGCTACAGCGATAGCACTTGTTATGCTTATAATATCGTTTCTTATATTACTTATTATAAATATTATACAGATGAGAGTAGCTAAGAGAACATCTTAAGTGAATACAATATATTAAATTATTAAACAGTCTTGAAAATATTAATAATTATTACATTAATTAACAGATTTAATCAGAATGGAGGGTAAGTATGAGCGAGAATGATAAGCTTGAGAAAAGAAAAAGAACAACAAGAAATATATGTGTACTTGTGACAGTAGTATTTATCACAGTAATGCTTATACTTCCATTATTCTCTATAATAGTGAGTTCACTTAAAGAGGGAATAGGCTTTTATATAAAGTCAGTAACCAGCGCTTATGTACTCAGCGCACTTAAGGTTACAGTTATTGCAACAGTTGTGGCAGTTGTCATTAATACACTTTTTGGAATTATAGCAGCGTGGGTGCTTACAAGATTTGACTTTAAAGGAAAACAGATACTTGCAACACTTATAGATATTCCTTTTTCAATATCACCTGTTATAGTCGGACTTGCATTTCTTATGACATTCGGAAGACTTGGATTTTTCTATCCGGTTATAAGATGGTTCAACGAGGTGTTTGGTACAAATGTAAGAATAGCGTTTGCCATACCGGGTGTAGTGCTTGCAACAATATTTGTAACATTTCCATATGTATCGCGTGAGATAATACCGGTGCTTAACTCACTTGGAAGAGATGAAGAGGAGGCTGCCGCGCTTATGGGCGCGAATGGTTTCACCATATTTTTTAAGATAACACTTCCTAACATCAAGTGGTCGCTTATATATGGAATAATATTATGTACATCAAGGGCACTTGGAGAGTTTGGTGCGGTCAATGCACTGTCTAAGACAAGAGGAGAAACATTTACACTGCCGCTGGAGATAGATGCGCTGTATATGTCGGGAACAGAGTCATCGATAACAGCAGCATTTGCAGTATCGTCAATACTTGTTATAATAGCGGTTATAGTTCTTATATTAAGAAATGTTTTTGAACACAGACAAAAAAACGCTAAGAAAGGAGGAGTTAAGTAATGTATGTAGAAATGAAAAATATATTCAAACAATATGGAAACTTCAGGGCATCTGATAACGTAAACTTCGGTATTGAGAAGGGAAAGCTTGTTGCATTGCTTGGCCCTTCCGGAAGTGGAAAGACAACTATATTAAGAATGATAGCAGGGCTTGAAACACCAAGCTTTGGAGATATCTATATAGATGGAAAGAGAGTGAATGATATTCCGGCGAGCCAGAGAGGTATTGGCTTTGTATTCCAGAATTATGCTCTGTTCCGTCATATGACAGTATATGATAATATCGCATTCGGTCTTAAGTTACAGAAGGTGCCAAAGGATGAGATAAAGAAAAGAGTTACAGAGCTTCTTGAGATAACAGGACTTGCAGGACTTGAAAAAAGATATCCTAACCAGTTATCAGGAGGACAGAGGCAGAGAGTAGCATTTGCAAGAGCTCTTGCTCCTAATCCACAGGTACTTCTCTTAGATGAACCTTTCGCTGCGATAGATGCAAAGGTAAGAACAGAGCTTCGTACATGGCTTAGAAGTATGGTTACAAAGCTTGGAATAACAAGTATATTCGTAACACACGATCAGGATGAGGCAGTTGAGGTTGCAGATGAGATAATCATAACTAACCATGGTAAGATAGAACAGATGGGAAGTCCGATAGATATATATAAGAGTCCGGCAACTCCTTTCGTAGTTGAGTTCATAGGAAAGGCATCTGAGGTTACTGATTATTCAAAGCTTAAAGGCTTTGATGAGGTTAAGGGTGCTGACAGAGCTGTTATCAGACCAGAGTTTGTCAAGATAGCAAAGTACGGAAAGCTGCAGCAGTATAACAGTGCGGCAGAAGAGGGCTATGTTGAGGATATATTATTCAGAGGTAATCATCTGGATGTTACTGTTAATATAGGCTGTACAAAGATTACAGGAGAATGGTCACTTGAGAAAGAACCTCTTGCAGTAGGGGAGAAGGTTCATGTTCTTATATATAGAATATATGCTGTCGATAGTGAAAAGACATATCTGTGTGAGAATAAGGGTATGAAGTCAGATGATGTATTCTATATCTGATTATATAGAATGTATAAATATGCGGCTGTATAACAGAGAATTGATATACGTCAGATATTAATAAAACTTATTTCAGAGTATTACATTATTTGTACAATATGGTATTGTTAAATCTATAATGTAATAGTATATTAAAGTAATTATGTTACTTCAAGAAGGAGTGCTTATGAAGATAAATGGATTAAAGAAGCTTACAACAGATGTTCTTATAATAGGTGGTGGAACAGCAGGATGTTATGCGGCACTTACAATAAGAGAGCAGTCGGATGCTAAGATTATTATAGCAGAGAAAGCTAATATAAAAAGAAGCGGATGTCTTGCGGCTGGTGTTAATGCTATCAATGCATACATAGTTGAAGGAAGAAAGCCGGAGGATTATGTAGATTATGCCAAAAAGGATGCAGATGATATAGTAAGAGAAGACCTTCTTCTTACAATGTCTGAAAGACTTAACGAAGTCACAGCTAAGATGGAAAAGCTTGGTCTTGTCATATTAAAGGATGAGAATGGAAAGTATGTTGCAAGAGGCAACCGTAATATTAAGATTAACGGTGAGAATATCAAGCCTATCCTTGCATCGGCTGTTGAGGCGCTTGAGGGTGTGTCAGTCATAAACAGACTTAATATAACAGACTATATAGTTAAGGATGGCAGAATTCTTGGCGCAGTCGGCTTTAATATAGATGACGGCTATGCTTATGAGATAAGGGCTAAAAAGGTATTATGTGCAACAGGTGGTGCGGCAGGACTTTATAAGCCTAATAATCCGGGCTTTTCAAGACATAAGATGTGGTATCCTCCATTTAATACAGGAGCCGGATATGCTATGGGTATCAATGCTGGTGCGGAGATGACTACATTTGAAATGAGATTTATAGCACTCAGGTGTAAGGATACTATAGCGCCAACAGGAACTATAGCACAGGGTGTCGGAGCAAAGCAGGTTAATTCAAAGGGTGAGGTATATGAAGATAAGTATGGTCTTACAACTTCACAGAGAGTATATGGAACTGTAAGAGAGAATATCGAGGGAAGAGGTCCTTGTTACTTAAGAACAGAAGGAATAAGCAGGGAACAGGACGAATCTTTAAAGAAAGCTTATCTTAACATGGCACCAAGCCAGACACTTAAGTGGATAGAATCAGGAAAGAACCCAAGTGAGCAGAATGTTGAGATAGAAGGAACAGAACCTTATATCGTTGGTGGACATACAGCTAGTGGTTACTGGGTAGATACTAACAGAAAAACTACTATAGATGGTCTGTATGCGGCAGGTGATGTTGCCGGAGGATGTCCTCAGAAGTATGTAACAGGTGCTATGGCAGAGGGTGAGATAGCTGCTATAGATATTGTTAAGGCACTTAAAGAAGAGGCAGAGCTGACAGATAGCTTTAGTTCACAGGATGCCGCTTATGGCTGTCATGATATAAAAGATGATTATAAAGCTTTAGACAGCTTCGCTGATGAATTTGTAAATAAGAAGCTTTTAGAATACAATGCATATCTTGAAAGACAGGATGAGGTCTTTTCTACAGAACAGCTTGAAGAAGCTATGCAGAAGGTTATGGATACTTATGCTGGTGGTATTGGAAGCCATTATCAGTTTAATGAAAAGCAGCTTGAGCTTGCCAGGCAGAAGATAGAACAGATTATCACACTTTCAGGAAATGTGTCAGCAGCAGATTACCATGGACTTATGTTTGTGTATGAGCTTAAGGAAAGACTTACAGTCTGTCAGGTGCTTATAGAGCATTTAAAGGCAAGAAAAGAAACAAGATGGCACAGTTTTGCTGAAAATCTTGATTATCCTGATAAGTCAGACGAATGGCTTAAGTATGTCAACACCAGAAAGAATGGTGATAACATAGAAGTTATATTCAGAAATCTTGTAGGAAGAGGTGAGACATATGAGCATAGTAATTAATAAAAGCAAATGTGTGGGATGTGGACAATGCAGTATCGTCTGTCCGGGAAGCCTTATAAAGATGGGTGAGGACAGGAAGGCATATATAAAGTATCCTAAGGACTGCTGGGGATGTTCATCATGTCTTAAGGAATGTAAGTTTGAAGCTATTGCGCTGTATCTTGGAGCAGATATGGGTGGCATGGGAAGTAAGATGAGTGTTACTACCAAAGGTGACTACCTTAACTGGAACATAGATAAGACAGATGGCAGCAGGGAAACGATAGTTATTAATAAGAAAGAATCCAATAAGTACTGATGTAAGACAGAGATTGCAACTTATATCAGATATTATAAGGGATTTTATAATAGATATTAAATAACATATATTTACAATAAAAGATTAGTTCTATTTAACTTGAAAGATTATTAACAAATAAACATATATACATACTATGAAAGTTGTTAATTATTTTAAAATAATACATAAAGAAAGGACGGATAAAACAATGGCAGAATTATCGCATCTTGACCAGCTTGAAGCTGAGGCAATATATATAATTAGAGAGGTAGCGTCGGAGTGTGAAAAGCCGGTTATGCTTTATTCTATAGGAAAGGACAGCTCAGTAATGCTTCATCTTGCTATGAAAGCATTTTACCCAGAGAAGCCACCTTTTCCATTCCTTCATGTTAATACAACATGGAAGTTCAAGGAAATGATTAAGTTCAGAGATGAAACAGCTAAGAAGCTTGGTATCGAAATGTTAGAATATATCAATGAAGATGGTGTTAAGAAGGGAATTAATCCTTTTGACTATGGTTCAGTGTATACAGATATTATGAAGACACAGGCTTTAAAGCAGGCTCTTAACAAGTATGGTTTTACAGCAGCATTTGGCGGCGGCAGAAGAGATGAGGAAAAGTCTAGAGCCAAGGAAAGAATATTCTCATTCAGAAATGAAAACCAGGCATGGGATCCTAAGAACCAGAGACCAGAGATGTGGAAGCTTTATAACTCAAGAATCAATAAGGGCGAGAGTATAAGAGTATTCCCTATATCTAACTGGACAGAAACAGATATATGGCAGTATATCAAGAGAGAAAATATTGATATCGTACCTCTTTATTATGCAGACAAGCGACCAGTTGTTGAAAGAGATGGCATGCTTATAATGGTTGATGATGACCGCTTCAAGCTAAGAGAGGGTGAAAAGATAGAATACAAAAATGTACGATTTAGAACTCTTGGCTGCTATCCTTTAACAGGTGGTATAGAGTCAAATGCAACAACTCTTGATGAGATAATCGATGAAACACTCAGTGCTGTATCTTCTGAGAGAACAACAAGAGTTATCGATAACGAAGCAGCAGGAAGTATGGAAAGAAGAAAGAGAGAGGGGTATTTCTAAGATGACAGGATTATTAAAGTTTATAACATGCGGAAGCGTGGATGATGGAAAGTCTACATTAATAGGACATATATTATATGATTCAAAGCTTTTATATGCCGATCAGGAAAAGGCTTTAGAGCTTGACAGTAAAGTAGGAAGCCGTGGTGGTGCTATTGATTACTCAC
>ERZ780166.777-NODE-777-length-21683-cov-3.294526_pt1 | contig 21683 bp, 19 predicted proteins | sample MGYA00511366_ERZ780166 | MGnify/ENA primary metagenome ERZ780166 (study PRJEB29588, sample SAMEA2162231) | human gut metagenome | biome: human gut; feature: human-associated habitat; material: faeces | place: Denmark | collected 2008/2010 ...
CAGTTCGGCGGCGATGACCAGTGGAGCAACATGTTAGGTGGTACCGAGCTGATCCGCCGTAAACTCGGAAAAGACGCTTACGCTATGACCATCAACCTTCTTTTAAATTCTGAGGGAAAAAAGATGGGAAAAACCCAGTCCGGCGCTGTATGGCTTGATCCTGAGAAAACTTCTCCATTCGACTTCTTCCAGTACTGGAGAAACGTGGCAGACTCTGACGTATTAAAATGTATCCGTATGCTGACTTTCCTTCCATTAGAGGAAATCGATGCAATGGAAAGCTGGGAAGGTGCACAGCTTAATCAGGCAAAAGAAATCCTTGCATTCGAGCTGACCAAATTAGTTCACGGGGAAGAGGAAGCAACAAAAGCAAGAGAAGCTTCCCACGCACTTTTTGCCGGTGGCGGAGATTCCGCACATATGCCAACGGTAGAGTTATCCTCTGCTGATTTTGCAGACGGCGATATGGATATCCTGTCTCTTCTCGTAAAAACAGAGCTCGCTCCATCCCGTTCCGACGCAAGACGTGCCGTAGAACAGGGCGGTGTCTCAGTTGCAGACGAGAAAGTAACCGATATCAAGACAGCTTACAATGCAGATTCCTTCGGCGCAGATGGACTTGTTGTAAAACGTGGTAAAAAGAAATTTGTGAAAGTAGTCGTAAAATAATGAACTGTATCATAAGAAATGCACAAATGAGCGACTATGACTCCGTCGTCCGCATCTTAAATCAGGGGCAGGCGCTTCATATAAACTGGCGTCCCGATATTTACAAACCCAATGATGCGCTTCTGCCAAAGGCAGTATTTGAGGAAATCGTAAAAGGCGATACTTTCTATATTGCAGAAAATGAAGGAAATGTGATCGGAATTTTAGAACTTATCTTCCGGCATATTGAATCTCCTGCACAGGTGACACGGGACATTGTTTTTATCGACACAATGGCGGTTGACGAACCTTACCGCGGCATGGGTGTCGGACATCTTTTCTTTGAAAAAGTAAAAGAGATAAAAGCAGAAAAAAATCTTGACGGCATTGAACTTCAGGTGAATGCAAAAAATAAAGCTGCCTACGAGATGTACTGTAATTACGGATTTACGGAAAAATCCATTAATATGGAATTACTGTAAAAACTATATTTACCTAAAAAAAGGACACATATCACAATGTTATATGCATTAAAGGATATGTGTCCTGATCTTATATATTTCTATGCGTTTTATTGGTTGACATAATTTTCTATCCACTTAATTGCATAAAGAGGAATATTCGTCATCCAATCCTGCTCTCTATAATCCGACATTGATGTCCGGACTGCATAAGATGGTTGATACTTTTCACAAAAAGCTTTCAAACTCTTTGCTTTCAGATTTTCTTCCGCTTTCACTTCAATTGGAATAACAGATGTTTTTCCCTGAACTAAAAAATCAATCTCTCCCTTGGAATTTTGCGTTGAATAATAGTAAGGTATCACTCCGACATCTGATATTAACTGCTGCAATATATACTGCTCTGTCAATGATCCCTTAAATTCTGTAAAAATCTTATTTCCTTCTATAATCACTTTTGCATCCAGATCTGTCATCGCTATGAGCAATCCAATATCCACTAAAAAAAGCTTAAAAGCATCAAAATCAATATATGCTTTCAATGGAAGATCCGGTTTTTGAATCCGCTGTACTTTATGAATCAATCCGCAATCCAATAACCATTGAATTGCCAGTTCAAAATCCTTTGCCCGGCTCCCCTCACGTACCTGTCCGTAAATATATTTTTTATTCTCTTTTGCAAGCTGCATCGGAATCGAGTTCCACACAAGATTCAGTCTTGGAACAAGCTTTATTTCTGCATGCTTTGAAAAGTCCTGCTGATAATAATTAATAAGATTCTTCTGAATCGCACGAACACGATTATAATCCTTTTTTTCCGAAAAATCTTTTACCACCTCTGGCATCCCACCTACAAAATAGTATTCCCTTAAACGTTCTATATATTTCGTTTTGAACACTGTTACCATCTGCGTATCACAACTGTCTAACATGGAAACAAATTGTTTTTCTCCCATTGCGCACAAAAATTCCCTGAAATTCAGCGGATATAAATCAAGAAAATCTACCTTCCCGACTGGAAATGACGTACCCTGGTGTAATGCAACTCCAAGAAGTGATCCTGCTGCAACAATTGCATACTGAGGTGCATTTTCATGAAAATACTTTAATGATGTAAGTGCTTTTGGTACTTCCTGAACTTCGTCGAAAATGATCAGCGTATTCTCTGCCTCAATAGAAACTCCTGTCTCAGCACTGATCGCCAAAACCAGTCTTTCAATGTCTAAATCTCCTTCGAATACCTGTTTCATACGGGCGTTATTATCAAAATTAACATAGGCTGTCTTCTCAAAATACTGTTGACCAAATGTCTTCATGATCCATGTTTTTCCGACCTGTCTTGCCCCGCGAATAATCAATGGTTTTCTATTTTCATTCTCTTTCCATTCTTTCATTCGTGATAATGCAAATCGTTCCATGAGCCTTCCTCCAACTCCTATAATCTATAAGAAACCATTAAATTATTTCCATATATCTGCATTATAAAATTCTACCCCACAGGTGTCAACATTATTAAGGATGTAAATATGTGTTTAATCAACACTTTTAAGGACGAAAAATGTATAAACATATCATTTCTTTCGGCGAATCGATGAGATTTCCTCTCGCAGCTACCAGTTCCACATGGCAGAGTGCCCTTCCAAATCATTATTAATTTCTTCGATCACACATTCATGCTCTTTTGTTTTCCGGTCATAATTTATCCCAACGAGAAGCAAATTTCCCTGATAATCTTTCAGACTTCTGCAGTACTCATTTCTTTTTATCTGGTTAATTGCTCCCTCTGCAGTTCTATCCCACTTCAGTTCAACTACAAGTGCCGGTTTGTCTATAAATTTTTTTCTTGGCAGGAAAACAAGATCCGCAAATCCTTTTCCACCCGGAAATTCACGATGCACCGTATAAAAATTTCTGGCAGCATACAATGCAAGCGATATGGTATAACTAAGCGCATTCTCATCATTGTATTGAATATGTGAAGTTTCAAAATGCGCCTGTCTTACCGCTTCTGCTACCTGCTTTGGACGTTTCTGCCAGATTGCTTCCAGGGTATCTGCTGAAATTTTCAAAGCCTTTGAAACCTCTCCCCAGTCTGATGCCGACACGCTGTTTACATATTCCGCCCGCACCTCATTATTGGGAATCTGAACCGTCTTATTATCATAATCATACGCTGCATATCCCAGGTGAATCAACAGTGTCAGTACATCATCCTCCGTATGAAATGTAGACATGTCATTGGCAAAATTTCCTATATTTACAGGAACACTGTTTCCAGCAATCATGCTTAAAACATCATCCTTAAGCCCTTCAAAATTCATATCAATATAAACCTGCAATGCCTCAAATGTTTCCGTCTGATTCCAGTAATTTCCTATTTTTCCAAGACGCATACAATTTACCACCGACCGCGGACTGTAAATGGATAACGTTTTTTCAAATGAATATCCATCATACCAGCTCTTTACTTCTCCCATATCCATCTGATATTGCTCACACAACCCTTTTACTTCTTCCTCTGTAAAACCAACATAACAAGCTAATGGTCCCGGATCGATCATGGAAAACTCGTCAAACATATTCAATGCAGAATGTGTTCCATATTTTTTAATTGGGAGGATTCCTGTCATATAAGCAAGATGGATGTATGCTTTGTCTTTTAGCAGATCCCGCAGAAAATCCAGATATTTTTCCTGTGCTTCCCTGTCTGTCTTATATTCCCTGAAAATGCAGTCCCACTCATCAATAATGATCACAAACGTCTGCTTTGTCTGAACATATACATCCTGCATACACAAAGTCAGATCATCTTCATCAAAATACTCTACTTCCGGATATTCACTCTTTAATTCCCGAATAATGAGCTTCTGAAATCGTGCCACCAATTCCTGCACATTTTTACTTCTACTTAACATCTCCTGCATATTAACAAAAATTGTATTGTATTGATTCAGATGTTTTTCAAAAGTATCACTTTTTGCTATCTCAAACTGCGAAAACAGCTCCCTCGCATCACAGCCACGGCTGTAATAAGCCGCAAGCATATTTGCAGCAATGGATTTTCCAAAACGTCTTGGACGGCTGATACAGATATATTTCTGCATGGTATGCAGGACGGAATTGGTATAATTCAACAAACCAGTTTTATCTATATAAATATCTGAATTGACTGCCTCTTCGAATCTGCTGCTATCCGGATTCAAATAAATTCCCACTGCACACCTCCCATATTCTCGTCTGCACCTATATACTACCATTTATTATATCTGTCTTTCGGAAGGTTTACAAGGTCAAAACCACTTTGAATACCGCCATCTTTTTCCGTTATTCAGCTTCTTTTCTCACAAAAACACGAAACACGTCAGGACCATCAGACATCAGTCCCGACAATATTTAGTGTCGTTGTTTTTCTTATTCTTGATGACAATGAAGCAGACTATGCAACGGGTTTATCAAGATTTCAAAGGTAACCCCCGCATTAGAAAACAATCGCGCTGCTCTTATTTCTTCTCTCCGCCAACCTTGCGGAAGTTATTGAAATCATTCACGACTTCCCGAACACACCAGACCAGTGTATCGAATGCGCCCGCCTCATACAGATTGATCAGGATCATACCGATCGGGATAGCAAGGATCATCCCCACAACACTGCCCACCCTGTAACCGATGAACATGAATAACAGCGATGCAAACGGATCAAGTCCTACGGAATCGCCGATCAGCTTCGGCTGTACGATCTGGTGCACGACAAGAGAGACCACATATAAAACGATCATGCCGACCGCCATCTTGTAATCTCCGGTAAAAAGTTTGATAACCGCCCACGGACAGAGCACTGTTCCCGTTCCAAACACCGGAAGCATATCCAGAAACGCAATGCCAAAGGCGATCAGCCATGCAAAATCTACCCGGAGGATCAAAAGACCGATCAGAAGAATGACATAAATAACGCCCATGATCTTAAACTGTGCTTTAAAATAGCCTCCTACCGCATGCACAAGCTGTTTATAGATACGTTCTGTTTTTGCAAGGAATCCGGCAGATAAATGTTTCTCCACCCCGGTGATCAGTTTGTCTTTATCTGCAATAAAAAAATATGCTGCAAGCAGTCCTACGACTATGCCAACGATCATATCCGGCAGGCTTTTGGCAAATTCTCCGATTGCCCCAAGCGTTGCAGAATCTGAGCTGGACACAAAATTTGTCAAAAAATCCTGAATTGCAGTTCCGATGGCACTTAAATCCACATTCTGCGTAAATGGCAGTTTTTCCAGCAGCTGCTGAAGCTGATCGATCGCCTCAGAAAATTCGGTTCCGGCATTGGCAGACATCGTTGGCAGATACGCCATAAATGCTCCGATTCCTTTCGCAAGCACTGTCCCTGCGCCATAACAGGCCAGCACTACCAGACCGATGACCAGCACGATCATGATGACCGAACCATATTTCCGGTTAATTTTGATCCGTTTCTCCAGAAACTTCACCATCGGATTTGCGATCATCGCAAAAATCATTCCCACCACAAACGGCATAAAATAGATCAGCAATTTTGGAAGTAATGTGAACGCAAAAATCAATAAAAACACTGCCCAAAGCAGATTGCATGCAATTTTTAAATATTTTGTCCTGAAATTGCTCATAACTTCTCTTTTTCCTCTCGATCAAAAAAACTTTTCCATAGATAATTTTTTATAGATTATTTTTTATAGATTATTTTCCATAAATTGCTTTCTATTTTAACACATTCTTTTTTTGAAAAAAATATATTCCCGAATCTTTTATACTTTCTTTACCAAATCTTTATTTTTCCGCCATAAGAGCTGCTCCGTGTCCTGCAAATAGAGTTTAAATCTTCTTTTTTACAAGAAAATGGTTTGCAGCCGTAACCCCGGCTCCTGCCAACAAAAGAAAATAGAAGTTCAGTCCCCTGCTGATCAGCATGGATGGGATCAGACTGCCCTTAGAAAATACCGGTGCAAAGACTGACCGATACATCAGTTCGGTGATTCCCTGCGCTCCCGGCAGCGGAAGCATATCCACCGCAATGTAGACCGATGCCTGTAATAGAACTACCTCCTGTATGGAAGTCCCCGCCTGTCCAAGTCCGAGATATACCATATAAGTAAGCAGAAATACACTACACCTCTGCAAAAACGTCACGGCGATGACCACTATTAATTTTCCCGGATGCTGCTTCAGCCAATCCACGGCATTTCTATAGTTTCCCGTAAATGTCTGCACCTTATCCATGCGCTGTGGATTTGCTTTCCAGATGTCGAGCCGGATAAACTGCTTTTCCACCCACGCCCAAACGACAATCATCCACTGTGGAAAAAGCATTGCGGCAAGTACAACTGCAACGGCAACCGTGTTCAGCGCAAGCCCCAGCAAATATAATGGAAAAAAGGACTGCAGCTCTGTTTTCAATGCGCCGCCGCAAAAAAGTAACATTCCGACACCTAAAACTACCAACACAATTTTATAAATTACTGCCACCGTCATAAGCACTATGGTACTGTCAGAACCTTTGTTTCCATCTTTGTTCATATAATAAAGCTGCACCGGCTGCCCACCTGTTGCGGATGGTGTGATGCCCGAATAAAAAAATCCAATAAACGAATATTGGATACAACGCCACAGAGAACATACCTTTTCTTTTCCAACAACACAGAGAACGGTTGTCTGACTGTCTGTTTTTTTTCGCATGGATGTGAGCAGATACCAGATCATGCTGCCCTCTGCGCAGACAAAAAATAACGCCAGTCCTGCCGCTGCAATCAGGTACGGAACTGACATATTTTTTACTGCCTGATAAATTTCTGACAGATTCTGTCCATGGAGTAACGTATAAAAAGTCAAAAACATAATCCCAAGAAACAAGACTGTCTGCAAGATTTTCTTTTTCATATCCACGTAGCCACCTTTCCTCTTTTTTGGACAGAACTGTTACGCAATTTTTTCAACAGCACAAACCGTTTCTTCCTGCACAGACATTTCCACTAATTCTCTCAAACTTCCTTCAAAAATCCGTTTCCGTCCAAATTTTTCCATGAAATCCTTTGGTGTCACAAGGGAAAAATGTTTTTCCCAATGACAGACGCCGTACTCCTCTAATACCCGTGCCACGTAGGAAGAACAGGTGTAATGGTTTTCCTGGTAAAATGGAATGTTCCACAAAATAAATGGTAATCCTGCAACTGCATAATGATAATGAAATCTTTCCTGCATAGCCAGACGCAGTTCCTGACGGATTGCCTCCTTTTGTACAAGCGAACACTCAATACTACACACCATATAATCAGCCGTTGGAAACACCGTTAAGATTTTTCTTTTATCCTCTTTTTCAAATCCGGCAAACAGCGGAACCGCAGGATTTCTGCGTCCCACACTGTATGCCTCCTCAAGTTCCGCATCCATCGAAAGAACCACATGAATGTACTTCTGTTTGATGACCTGCCGTATCATTCCGGCAAAAAATCCCGGTGTATCTACAAATGCAATATAAATCTGTGCCATATCTTTATTCCTCTGTACTTTTTTCTTATCACTGGAACTGATAAATTTTTCTTGCCATGCGGTAGCCGCCGACTGTGATTTTTCCACCTAATCTTCCCGGCAGATAAGTAAGACCGCTTAAGGTAGAACATCTTAACCGGTAATAAAGTATCCTGTCATAATCCTTCACCTGCTCCCACATCCTTTACGTTTCTGGAACGCCTCCTCTGTTTTGATCAGAAGAAGATGGATTGAAGAAATGGACAACATGATTGAAATATTGCGCATCATGTAAACGGCCAGTTTTGGATACATTTTTTTCACTTCTCTTAAATCCACACTTTTTGCAACAAGCTCTGTCACGCGGATCTGTTGGTCGATACGCTTCATCAGGACTTTCTCGTTGACCGACTGATCTTCCCTTCCAAGGTAGTAATGATACAGGTCAATATCCATATAGTAGAGATTCTTCGCATACGGAAGCGGCTGATAGGAAAACAGGTTATCCACATAAAACGTGTGCTCCGGCAGTTTTACCCCCGACTGTCTCAATACTTTCGTCTGAAACATAAGTGCATGCATAATCAAATACTGCGATGGATGAAAATGTCCGATTGTGTTCCAGTTGCACATTTTTTCAGTTGGAAATACATTTCTGTAATTCATCGGTTTCTGGATTCCCTCATCCAGATGATCGTACACATAATTACAGATGATCAGATCTGGGAACTGTGCGACTTCAAAACTTTTTATTTTATCTAACATTTTCAGATAAGCATCACGGTCGAACCAGTCGTCGGAATCCACGACTTTATAATAAAGTCCATGCGCCAGCTCCAGCCCTCTGTTCACACCGGAACCATGACCACCGTTTGGCTTATGCACCGCTTTTACAATGTTTGGATAAAGCATTTCGTATTCATCTGCGATCGCACCTGTCCGGTCGGAAGAACCATCGTCAATAATGAGGATCTCGACATCCTCGCCGCCCACCAAAAGTGAATCCACACATCTTCGCATATAATTTTCTGAATTGTAACATGGGATTGTAAATGTGATATATTTCATTTGGAATGACCTCCGCTATACTCTGTAACATTTTTACTGTTACCGAGTATAACGGTTCATTCTTAAAATACACATGGATTATTCTAAAGAAAAGGTAAAGATTACCTATACAAAATGTTAAATCTTCAATAATTCGATCATAAACAGCCAGACCAGTCCATAATAAGTAACCACTGCTACCAGATCATTCACGGTTGTGATAAGTGGTCCTGACGCGACTGCCGGATCGACTTTGATCTTATGGAAAAGCAGTGGGATCGTTGTTCCGACAAGGCTCGAGATCACCATCGCAAGCATTAAGGAAACTCCCACACAACCTGAGATCAAAAACGAATAGGAAAGCGCATTTCCTTTTATGAAACACACATAAAGCCCGATAAATACAAATGCCATAATTCCAAGAAACAGTCCATTTGCAAAACCAATGCGCATCTCTTTCAAAATCAGTCCAAATTTATCTTTCCGGTTTAAATTTTCATCCATCAGCACACGGATTGTCACAGCCAGCGACTGGGTTCCGACATTTCCTGCCATATCTAAAATCAATGACTGGAAACACATCACAATCGGGATCACTGCAACGACCGTCTCAAAAATTCCGACAACCGAAGATACCACCATTCCCAAAAACAGCAGGATGATCAGCCACGGGAGACGTTTTTTCATACTCTGAAACGTTGTCTCCTCCAAATCTTCTTCTGCAGTAAGACCGGCTAACTTCGCATAGTCCTCTCCCATCTCTTCATCCACGGCTTCCACGATGTCGTAAGCTGTGATGACTCCTAAGATTTTTCCTTCCTCTGACAATACCGGAATGGAATCCTCTGCGTAGTCTTTTAACCGTTCGATACACTCACTGATTTTCTCATGTGCTCCCACATACGGATAGGAAGTCGAGATCAGATTGTCCAGATCCTGATAATCTCTTGCCACAATCAGGTCTTTTAAGTCGATTGCTCCATAATACTGCTCATTTTCATCTACTACATAGATCGTTGAGATATTATCGTTCTCTCCCGCCTGACGGATCAGCTCATGCGTTGCCTGACGGATGTTCAGATTCTTTCCTATGACGATAAAATTCGTTGTCATTTTGCTACCGATCTCATCATCTTCATAAGATAAAATCAGTTTGACATCTTTTTCCGCATCATCATCCAACAGATCGACAATCCTGGTCTTGGTATCCGAATCCAGATTCTCCAGAACATCGACCGCATCATCGGAATCCATCTCCGAAATGACTCTGGCAGCATTTTCCAGATTGATCTCCTGCAAATACTCTGCCGCATCCTCGGTATAGGAAAGGATTTCCGCAATATACTCCTCTCCAAGCAATGGATAGAGTTTTTTTCTTTCCTCCGGTGTCATCTGCTCCATTGCATCCGCAATGTCGCTCTCATGATAATCAGAGATTTTTTCGAGCAGTTCTTCTTTTCCAAGATTGCTTCGGAATAATGTTAATAATTCTTCTACATAAGTCGGTTCTTTTAATACTTCTTTTTGCATTTCTGCCTCCTGTTCTCCCTGAAAAAAGGGCATAAAAAACCACCGCTTTACTTCCAAGCAGCATGCGTAAGTTCCTGCTGTTATAGTTCATGACAATAGATTGTCCGCGAAGCGTGCACTCTATTGTATAGGCATGTAAACCGGTGGTTTCAGAAGGCATATTCTATTATCACAGAGGTCAGACGCCCACAGACATCTGCCCTGTGCCAAAGCATTCAGAAAATCCATCGGTTTTGTTCTTTCGCCCCGCACTATCACAACTGTCCATGAATGTCACCTCCTAAAAAATTTCCATTGCTATTATATAATCGTGACCGGAAATGGTCAACTCATTTCTGCCTCATTTCTATCTGTCTTTCATAAATGCTTCGATCTCGTCCGGATCACGGATAATTGCCTCTGAGAGACACTCACAGCCGTTCTCTGTGATCAGAAGATCATCCTCGATACGGATTCCGATCTCCCATTCGTCAATGTAAAGTCCCGGTTCATCAGTAATGATGGCACCCGGTTGTAATGTGTCATTGCAAGCCGCTGTGACATCATGCACATCGATTCCAAGATGATGGGATACGCCATGCATGTAATAAGTATCGATCTCGTCCTCTTTTTCGATCAGACCGAGGTTCATGCAGCCTGCTGCAAGCACTTTCTTGGCAATCTCATTTAACTCTTTTAGCGTCATGCCCGGTTTTGCAGTCTTTGCGACCTCACGGTTTGCAGCTAAAACAATGTCGTAAACCTGTCTCTGGCGATCTGTGTATGTACCGTTTACCGGATAAGTTCTTGTGATATCTGCGCAGTATCCGCGGTATTTTGCCCCGAGATCCATCAGCAGTAAAGAACCATCCTCACAAATGTCAAGGTTTGTGTCGTAGTGAAGCATGGTTCCGTTTGCACCGCTTCCTGCGATGGTAGGGAATGCAGTTCCCTCCGCTCCGTTATAGCGGATCATGTATTCAAAATCAGCCTGTGCCTGATATTCTGCCATTCCAGGCTCTAAATGTTTCATCACATACTGCAATGCTTTATCGGTAATGCCGATTGCCTCCCGCACAAGTGCTACTTCATCCCCGTCTTTTTGCATACGCAGTTCTGCGATCACCTGCGAAATATTTTTCACTGCATGTCCCGGATATCTTTCTGCAAATTCTTTTGCTTTGATCATATTGTAATCCGGCATATCCTCAAACTGATATCTGTAACAGTCAAAATACAGGCTGTCAATATCTTCCCTTGCCATCATGCGGTCAACAGCGCCCTCAAAAGAATCTAAAAACATCACATTATCGATACCGGAAATCTCTTTTGCCTCATCCACTGTCACTTTTCTTCCGTACCAGCGCTCCTGTGTCGGGTCTGCTTCTTCGATAAATAAAATCACCTGCTCCTCTTTCAATGTCTTTTTCATCAAAAGAATCATATGGTCTCTTCTTAATCCTGTCAGATAAAAAAAGTTTCTGTCTGCCTCAAATGGTGCATATTCATCTGCACTCACATGGCTCTCAATCCCGGAAAATAAGATCAACGCTGACTGTCTCTCCATTTTCTCAAAAACCTGTTTTCTTCTCTCTGCAAAATTCATGGTTGTTCTCCTCTTTTTTCAATCATCTATTGACAGAAACTCAAATCGTATTTTCTGTCATAATAAAGGCAGGTTCTTTCATCTCTGAAAAAGCCTGCCCGAAAAACTTATTGGTTGTCACCTATGCCTCTGCGCTCATCTGGATTCTCGTTGTGATTTCTTTTACTTCAGCCATCAAAGCAGAATACATCTCCATCTCAATTCCAACCGGCGACATATGCGGATGCTCCTGTTTCATACGGTATGCCTGTACCAGTAAACTTCTCTTCACATCTTCAAGTTCTAAAAGCTGCTCTCTGCTCATAACCAATCTCCCACATAACATATTTTCATTTGCAGTGCACTATATCTCGTACGTGCGCCTCAACTATAATAGCATATATGGTAGATTTTAGCGCATGAAATTCATCGGCAAAAGTAACAATATTTTTTCTGACATTTGGCACATTTGTCTATTGCATGAAAAAATTTCATCACTTTTTACAATTGCATTAGCGTTTGCAGTGCCTCATTTTCTACAATACATTTTCCGTGTTCTTTTATAAATGCAATTTGTCCGACCTCAGCATAACGGCAATTGTTATATTCTACAATTGTAAACGCAAATGGCCGTAATTCTTCCCTTGAAAAATGGATCAGATCCATCACAAGATAGTATTTTTGCTGGAATTTATAAAGACTGCTTGTAGGCATTTTTTCTGTAAATGGTGCCAGACGGATCAATCGCAGCATTTCATCCAGACTGGAAAACTCCAGACTAAACGGAACCGATGTCTCAAAAATTTCATTGTCCTCTTTCTGCTCAGTACCATTTGCATCTTCTGTCTCTGTCTTTTTTGCATCCTGGCTGTGCTTTGCCTTATATTTTTCGAGGAAATCATCGATAGCACTCTGTTTTTCCTCTTTATTCATCTGCCGAAATTCTGATAATTTTTCCGGTGCGAGCTGGTTCATCAGCTGTCCGACCGTATCCACAAGATTCTTAAAACTCATCTCGGAATCTCCGCCAAACGTGATCGCCATGCTGTGATCCTGCAAAAGTTCTGCCTTCACTACCGGTGAAATATTCTGCATACTGATATTGCCCTGCTCCTCTACCAGTTCCACCACCGCACGCATAAACTCCTGCGTCACCTCGGTATTTCCAATAATCTCATCAATATTGTATCCCATTTCACGGATTTCTTCTTCAGACAGTGCACATCTGATCTTATTTTCACCTAATCTCTCAATTTCCATATGTATTACCTTCTAAAACATCTTTCCGATGCTTTGCAATCCAAAAATACTTTATACCTTTCGAATGGCTTTGCATTCTTGGAATGCTGTTTCTTCTTATAAAGAATATGTTGTTATTTTCACAGCTATTATCCTATTTTTTTATGCATTTGTAAATAGGGTTTCGATTCCACATATCTGCCACAAAATAGGTCAATGCTGTCCATGTATACACGGAATAGAAAATGCCGTACTCATCAACGCCGTCCTTTAAAATTTTCTGTGCCTGCTCTTTTGTCAGAAAAGAAAAGCCGTCAAAACACTCGCTTCCCTCTGCACCGTCCTGTGACATACCTGTCAGAGTATCCCGGTTTAACACGATTTTCACAAGTGCGTTGCTCTCATCCGTCATTCCCGGTGTGCTGAAAAGACATGGATTGATCACTTCCAGTTCATCTGTATCCAAAACCTCAATTCCGGTTTCTTCTTTCAGTTCTCTTTTCGCAGTCACAAGCAATGGTTCGTCTTCCTCTTTATCTGCCGGATCGATCAGTCCCGCCGGGACACTCAGCAAAAATTGTCCTGCCGGATACCGGAATTCACGGTTCAACAACAGTTTTGGCTCACCGTTGGATGGATTCCAGATCGTGATGCAGCTCACCGCATCCGGAAGCATATTTTGAAATTCTTCCGTAGACTTCACTGCCACAAGATCATCTGCGCTCCGTCTTGTTGCATTATAGTAATGTCTGCCCTCGGCATACTGAAGATCAAATACTTTGATAAACTTTGTTTCCAACAGCGTTTTTATATTCTGTTTTGTGATTTTGGGACGCATAATAAACTTCCTTCCTTAACCGATGATTGCGAAACTCCTTTACACAATACTTTACATTGTTCTATATTCAGGAATTTTATAAAAATATACTCTGTTTCATTTTTACACCCGATAGCGGTTCAGGCAGGAATAAATCTCCTGAATTCTTGGGATTGCGTATCCACCGGAGATAACGCCATGCTCTGCGGCAAATACCATTCCTTCCTGCTCTAACTTTTGTTCTAACCACTGTGCCGTTTCTGAAATGGTACGCTTTCCATCCACCAGATGTTCCACAGTATATTTCAAAAGCAGTCCCAGTGCCGCCGTCTGCTCGCTGTCGATCAACTGCTCGATATAGCGCAGGTCGACATTCTGTTTTCCAAGCATAAAGCCATCCACACCAAGCGTCTTTACCTTCAAGCGCTCCGGCTCGCCTTTTTTCACTTCTCCGCTCCGGTAGTCCCTGCGTTTTACCGCTCCATTCCTGTCTTTTTCCATGACACGGTGGCTATCCGGTAAAACAAATGGTTTTGCTGTCTCCTGCATGATTGGAAATTGTCCACACAGGTTCTTTGCTTTCTCTGTGATATCCACAGGTTCATACTGATCCATCTGGATCACAGTGTCTGCAATGTGGAAAAATGCTCCCGAACTTCCCGCAACCAGAATGGTAGAAATTCCTGCTTTTTCATACAGATCCTCTGCTCTGGATAAAAACGGTGTGATCGGCTCTTTGTCCGGGCTTACCACTTTCTGCATAAACGCATCCCGCACCATAAAATTGGTTGCAGAAGTATCCTCATCCAGCAAAAGCAGTCTGCTGCCAGCCTCAACCGCTTCCACGATGCCAGCCGCCTGGGACGTGCTTCCACTCGCATCAGCAGTCGAAAAATCCTTCGTATCCCTGCCGTTTGGAAGATCATTGATAAACATGGAAATATCTACATTTTTGATAAATCTTCCATCCTCTGAGCGGAGCTTTTGTGCCGTTTCATCTGCGATCACATATTCCCTGCCATCTCCGGCAATATGATTGTATACGCCTAATTCCAACGCATTTAAAAGCGTAGATTTTCCATGATAACCGCCGCCTACGATCAGGGTGATTCCTTTGGGAACTCCCATTCCTGTAATCTTCCCCCGGTGCGGCAGTTCTAATGTCACACGCATTGTTTCCGGAGAAACAAATTTTACAGACTGCTTCATTGGCTTGGAAGAGATACCGCTCTCCCTTGGCAGCACTGAGTCATCCGCCACAAACGCAGCCAGCCCAAGTTCTGGCAGCTTCTCACGGATTGCCTGCTGATCTTCTGCCAGTTCCACAACCTCTTTTACTTTTTGCGCATTCAGATTTTTATAATAAAAAGACTGCTCCACGCACTGCGGCAGATATTCAAATAAGATTTTTTCGAGTTCTTTTGCATTGATCGTTCTTCCATTTGCAGGAAACCCGACTGCAAATCTGGCTGTGATCTCTTTTTCACTGATTTCACATGCTGTCCTCTGCAGCACTTCCTGTCCGCAGTGTGTCACTGAGATCAGCCCGCTTTTCCCGGAACCCTTCGCTTTAAAGTTGAACTGATTCACTTTTGCCGCAAAATTGCGAAGCAGCTCATCCGCCAACGCGGTTCTTGTCAGCTTATCTTTCATCGCAAATGCCGGGAATCCGGCTGACTTCGCATCCACTGTCACCCTCACATCCGATGGTGCCGCAAACGGATCGCCCTGCACATGGTCAATTGACAATATGTATTTGGGGAACTGGTAACTTCCGCGCAGGGATTTGTATAATGGGTAACTTTTATGGTCTATTGTTTTTAATTGTGATTGTAGGTCGTTGTATGATTGCATGGAGGGACTCCTTTTTGTATTGTGTTTTTATGAAATTTTTGTGCTATTTGCTCGTCTTTCTTATTTGCAAATATGTACCGCCTCTAATTAATTACTTCATTTAACTGAAAACTATGAAAAAGTATCAAATAGGTTTTCTTTATAGTATCCATGATATCATATAAATAACTTTATTGGGCAGATATTTTTTATAGATATTACAGAAAGTAAGTTATTGTTCATTCAGCAGTAAAACTCTTGCTGCTTTGCTGCTGAATGAAGTGATTCACGAATGAACAGGCTCCTTTTACGATGCAAAAACTTAAAATGAGTTTTTTTCATCTATCAGAATCACTTTTTACTTGTTTTTTAAAGATAAACTCCCTTGCCCCTCATGAATAAGGGGCAAGGGAGTTAAAAATCTGAATTTTATGCAGGGTTACTTTTGACATCTACATAAAATTTAATATAAATGTTTCCTTTTTCGATAGTATGTAACACCGGCAAAACCGGATCCTAATAAAAACAACCATGCTGCCAATACCAAAAGATTATCGTCTTCGCCTGTCTTAGGAGATTCATTTTTTATTGAATCTGTCTGTTCCGTATTATTTTGAGGCACGGACTGCGGATTTTGATTTGCAGGATTTTGATTTGCAGGATTTTGATTTGTATTCAATTCCTTAACATCATCATCCGGCTTCTGGCTTTCACTCTGCTGAATTGCAAACGCAGTACTTGCCGAACCATCTGTCCACAGAATTTCCAGACTGTGTGTTCCTGCTGTCAGAGTGTCCAGATAAGAGGACTTCAACGTAACAATTGTGGATCCGGACTTAGCTTCATAATTCTCTGCTCCAATCTGCACACCATCTACCTTAATTCCGGTAAATTTAGAAAAGTCGCCATTTCCCCGGACTGTGAGGCTGTTACCGCTCTGCAGGGCATAGCTGCTTCCTGTTCCTTCCGTGATGGCATAAGGAGTTTTGATTTCTCCCTCCGGAGTCTCTGCTGCTTTTTTTGGTATCACAACATCTGCCGCTTTAATCGCAGTCGTTCCACCTGCATCACTGAAATAACTGCCACACTTTGTACAAATCCAATACTCTATATTTCCATCTGTCGTCTGAGTTGCCTCTTTCGCATCAACCTTAGACAGTGTATGACCACCGTAAATATTCTTACACAGATTTCCAGAAACTTCAATCGTTGTTCCTGCTACTACCGGAACAGCAGCTTCGTCACCCTCACCGTATGCTGCCAGGCCAGGATTTTTCTCGCTGTCAAAGGAACAGTCTGTATAAGTGCCTTCTGTATGTGTTCCAACAAATCCTCCGGCTTTATAGTCAGGACTGGCTGCTGTCACTTTTCCGGCAGCATAGCATTTATCCAGTATCGCACCACCTGTCACACCTGTGTTTCCGATTTCTCCTGCAAATCCTCCCACTATCGGATCGAATCCGGTTACTGAACTTGTCACATCACCGAGTGCGGCACAGGATGAAGACTTTCCCTTCTCCATGTATCCCGCAAATCCTCCGGCACGCCAGTTACTTGCAATAACAGCAACTTTTGCAATGCAATTATCGAAAGTACTCATTGTAGTTGATTCAGCTTCCCCTGCATATCCTACAAAGCCTCCGATTGACCATAATCCTGTGACTTTTCCGGTAACTTTGCAATTCCTATAAGTGGAACTGCCATCCAGTCCCACAAAGCCACCTGTATTATCACCGCCTTCGATCATAACGTCTGCCCTGCAGTTATCTGCCGTCACACGATATGCCTCTCCGAACAGTCCGCCTGAGATCATTGAATTATCTCCTACTCTTGTATTTACAATTGTTCCGGATACGGAAATATCATCAAAACGGACCGTATCACCAGGATTTGTCATTACCATTCCGGCTAAAATAGCAGAACTACTACTTTTCATTCCTTCATTCGTTGCATAAATTCTGGCATCCACAATGTTGAGATCTTTCACTCCAACATTCGTTGCAGTTCCAATACATGTTATTTTCCCAAAAAGTCCCGCTCTGTTTTTTTCTGTACGTTCATCTACAATAAGACCTGTGATCGTCTTTCCGTTTCCATCCAGAAAACCTGAAAACATTCTATTATCGGTTGTGTCCGCATAACACTTATATACGCCGATTGGATTCCATCTGTGTGCAGACAGATCGATATCATTTTCCAATCTGAAATACGCATCCTTATATACTGTTCCATTTTCCACATCTTTTGCAATTTTAGCAAGCTGTGCTCCGTCTGTGATCCGATAAGGATCTGTTTCCGTACCGCTTCCTCCTGCAAAATCTGCTGCCGCATAATCCCGCCATGCTGTCGCCGGAACTCCGTCATCTGCCATAACCGGCATCCGTATGAATAACACTGCGATAAAACAGATGAGCATTGCTCCAGCATACTTGATTTTCTCTTTCATACCCAATCCTTTCCTTTACTGTAATTTATTTGAATATATTCGTAAAAATATTCATATAATCCTATTTTATCTGCAAAAACAGCTTTCTTCAATCCGTCCGGCTCAAGCGGTTGATTTTTGGCTCAAGTGGTTTTTTTGCTGCTGTTTCTTGTTTTTTATCCGAAATTCATCTATTATGAAGTCAGATTATTTTTACGAAACAGGAATTTGCCATGAGGATTGCATTGGTTGACGACTGTCCTAATGATTTAAGTATTATGCATCAGTTTCTTGCAGAGGCATTAGATACGGACTCTGTCATTACAGAATTTCATAATGGAGAAGATTTTTTACAGCACTGGAGTGCAGATACTTTCGATCTGATCGTTCTTGATATTTATATGGAACAGTTAACAGGGATCGAGATCGCACGGGTCATACGGGAAACGGATCCGAATGTCTGCCTTGTATTTGCCACTACAAGCAATGAATTCGCAAGTGAAAGTTATGAGGTGAATGCCTGTTATTATCTTTGCAAACCTTTTTTGAAGCAACAGGTTCTTGCAATGCTTGACCGGATCGGTCAGCAAAATCTTGAAGTTTCACGTACCGTCCTTCTTCCGAATGGGGAAAAAGTACTTTTACGCAGCATTATTTACGCAGATTACGCCTCTCACCGGGTAACTTTGCATTGTAAAAAGGATGAAACGATCACTCTGCGTGTACCCTTTCAGGAGATTGAACAGCTTCTGTGCCACTATTCCTATTTCTATAGTCCATGCAAAGGGATCATCGTTAATTTTTATGAAGTGTGCGGTCAGTCCGGTACGGTATTTTCCATGTCTGATGGCTCACTGATCCCGATCAGCCGCCGGAAGTCCGCTGATGTACTGTGTGCTTACTCATCGTTTTGCTTTGATAAGATCAGAAAGGAGATGTCATAATGCTTCCACCGCTTTCCCGCGTTTTTGAAATCTGCCTGTATTCCCTGCTGAACTTTTTTCCATTTTTGATATTTGCATTATATCCGTTCCTGGATGATCTCCGTTTTTCACGCACGAAAACCGGACTGTTGATTGTAGTCCTCACGTTTCTTCAGATTCTATTCGGACTTCTCGCCTGTTTTTCAACCGGGAATATCTCTGCCGTATTGTCTTTGATCAGTACGCTTTCTTATGCATTTTTTTACTTTACTGTCATCAGGAAATCCCCAGGCCAGCTTTTATTCGTACTGCTTATGATTTCTAATATTGCCAATCTGGTCGTCATTACCGCAAAGTGTCTGGAAGGGCAGTTCTTCCCGGATTTTGCTCTTTTGCCTTACCGTTATTCAATGTCTTTGTTTATGGTGATCGTTGAAATTTTTATTTTAATACCGGTCTTTATTTTTCTGAAAAAAGTGATCACTCCTGCGATTTCCTGCTCACAGTCTTTTCATGAGTGGCGTTATCTCTGGCTGATCCCTGCAACCTTTTATCTGATCTGGTATCATATGGTCTATGGCAATTCGACTTTATCCGGGCTTGAGATCGCACTGAACCCCAAAAACATCATTGTATCTGTCTTTGTCAATGCCGGAGCACTTCTTATCTACTCCATCGTTGCCAGATTGATCGTAAATCAGGAACAGATCTTAAAGCTGCAGCAGCAAAATCATCAACTGGAATTACAGACTGTCCAGTATGAAAAGCTTCAGGAAAGAATTGAGGATGCCCGCCGTGCAAAACATGATCTGCATCATCATCTGTCTGTTATGCAGGCTTATCTGGAGAAAAAAGATTATGAATCCTTAGCTTCCTATCTGGAACAGTATTGTAAGCAGTTACCGGATCATTCCCTGATCACGTTCTGTGAAAATATCGATGCAAATATCGTTCTGTCCCATTATGCACAGGAAGCAGAGCGTCTTGGCATTGCTTATTCTGTGGTCGCAAATATTCCGGCATCCTGTCCGGTTGAGGACCATGATCTTTCTGTTCTTTTTGGAAATCTGCTTGAAAATGCAGTGGATGCCTGTGTGGCTTCTAAGACAACTGCCCGAAGCATCTTTGTCCGGGCAGTTTATGAAAAAGGTTCTCTTTGTATTGCGATCGACAATACTTTTGATGGTAAAATTATACAGGATCCGGATGGAACTTTCTTATCCTGCAAGCATGCCGGCAAGGGATTAGGTACTGTTTCCGTCCGGACAATTGCTTCAAAATATCATGGTACCTGCCGCTTTGATTGGAAGGATCAGACGTTTTTTGCATCCGTGATCTGCTTTAGAAAATAAAGGTTTTTGATTGTTCAAGTAATCGTTGGCAACTTCTTTTGTTGTTTTCCTTAATGTAACTATTATTTTTGAAGTATGCTTTGATCCATTGTCCTGCTTCACTTAAATCTTCTTCTGTCCGATCAGAATTTTTTATGCTATTTGCTCATCTTTCTTATGTGCAAATATATACCACCTGTATTAATTACTTCATTTGACTGAAAACTATGAATATGCATCAAATAGGATTTATTTATAGTATCCATGATATGATATAAATAACTTTATTGGGCAGATATTTTTATAGATATTACGTAAAGTAAGTTATTGTTCATTCGGCAGTAAAACACTTGCTGCTTTGCAGCGTAAAGAAGTGATTCACGAATGAGCAGGCTTCTTTTACGATGCAAAAACTTAAAATGAGTTTTTTTCATCTATTAGAATCACTTTTTACTTGTTTTTTGAAAGATAAAACCCTGCATAATCACTGGGATTATGCAGGGTTTACCGTTCCCTATTATAACATACCAAGTAATAACCGGGAACTACAGCCTTCCTGTGTGGATTTTGCGGCTTTGAGTTATTATAACATACCAAGTAATAACCGGGAACTACAGCAGACAAAGGCTGGAAAGAATATGCCGGTAGATTATAACATACCAAGTAATAACCGGGAACTACAGCAAGCGCAAGAATTGACGAGAACGGTCACATATTATAACATACCAAGTAATAACCGGGAACTACAGCCCTCCTTTGATGGTTAAATTCACGGTTACGATTATAACATACCAAGTAATAACCGGGAACTACAGCGATCTCCTGGATAGCCTGGAGACGAGAGCGATTATAACATACCAAGTAATAACCGGGAACTACAGCATACATTGACCATGGCCTTGATCATTTCCTATTATAACATACCAAGTAATAACCGGGAACTACAGCTGGCAGAGCCTACTCTCTCCCGGGCCAGGAATTATAACATACCAAGTAATAACCGGGAACTACAGCTGAAGGTTCGCTCTAAAAAGCGGCCCCTCAATTATAACATACCAAGTAATAACCGGGAACTACAGCGTTAGTTTGTCCGGTATCGCACCGGAACGGATTATAACATACCAAGTAATAACCGGGAACTACAGCCTTTACCCATATCGTCTTTTGCTTCGTAAAATTATAACATACCAAGTAATAACCGGGAACTACAGCTGCTCGCATTCGCACTCGCACGTTACCGCTATTATAACATACCAAGTAATAACCGGGAACTACAGCCGTCCGGCGGATTTCCCCCGGCTAATGCTTATTATAACATACCAAGTAATAACCGGGAACTACAGCCCCCGTCTGTTTCCTATGTTCCTTTA